>Ga0307508_10000533_pt1 | contig 45280 bp, 45 predicted proteins | sample 9_EM_MG_FD_203089 | JGI IMG/M metagenome (GOLD analysis project Ga0307508, IMG submission 203089) | Populus trichocarpa ectomycorrhiza microbial communities from riparian zone in the Pacific Northwest, United States - 9_EM | ecosystem: Host-associated > Plants > Roots > Unclassified | place... | reverse complement strand
GCCGTTTCATCAAACTTCAACGATCAAATCATCTCATCCTGTTCCTCACAAGATCCTCTCTCTCTCTCTCTCTTTTCTCTACGTGTGAAGACTGTAAAGAAATCGGTGGCCGGGCAAACTTTTACAATTGGTTAACCAGTGGTAGCAATCAGAATAATGTTTTAGGTCCGGGGGTGACTGAACTAATAATTTCGGGTGACGTGGAATTATTTCCTTTATCAAACTCACAAGCCGCAAGCAACCGACAAAGTAGGTAGGTCACACTCACCAACCGCTGGCTCACTTGTGGGATAACTTATCGGATTACTCGTCGTATTGTTCTTTGGAGTGGACTCATTACGTTGACTGGGAGCAGGTGACTAAGCCTCGAAATGGCCACGGTGCGAACGTCCCGAGAACTCCGGAAAACAGCATATTGTCAGTACTTTGGTTACCTGGAATGTCCTCAGGAAATGCCGGGTAGTAGCGAATTACCACCGATTGCTCGTCGGAGTGCTCATCGGATTACTCGCTGGAATGCTGATTCCATCGCTCGTTGACAGCTTTCACGACCGTTTGCGCGCTGCATTGCTCGCCGTATATCTAGTTGGATGCCATGTCCGCTCGCTCACATTTCTTCCACTTGTCGATGTCTTTGATAACTATTCCATAGCTGAATCGCCGGACAGCTCATTCTTTCGTCGATCGCTTTCCCTACGCTTCGCATACCGTATTGCTCAGTAGATCGCTCGTGGTATCATCTAATATTACACGCGTCAACAGCTTCCACGACAGTATCTGCACTGTATTGCTCGTTGGATTACACGACGGATTGCTCATCGGCTAACTCATTGGAGTGCTCGTCGGACTACATGTCAGATTATGTGTTGGAGTGGACACATTACTTCAACAGAGTAGGAGACAAAGCTGTGAAACGGCCACGGTGCGAACGTCGCAATAACTACGGAAAACGGCTTGTTGTCTGTACTTTGATTACCCGAATGTCCCCAGGAAATGCCAGGTAATGGCATATTTTCACCGGATTGCACCTCGGAGTGCTCATCACATGACTCGCTGAATCGCTCATTCTGTCCCTCATCGACGGCTTTCACGACGGTTTGCACGCCGCGTTGTTCGCCGGATATCTAGTTGGATGCCATTTCAGCTCGTTCACATTTCTTCCAATTGTCAATGTCTTTCCTAACTATCCTGTAGCTGGATCGCCGGAGAAATTACTTCAATGGGGAGCTGGTGACAAAGCCTCGAAACGACCACAGCACGAACGTCACGCTAACTCCGGAAAACGGCGTGTTGTCTTTACTTTGGTTACCCGTAATGTCCCTGGGAAATGCCGGATAAAGGCGTATTTTCCTGTTTGCAGGCCGGCTTGCACGAGCGACTGCATGACGGATTGCACTCATTTCCTACGTTCATCGTCGGCTTTCCCCGCAGATCGATCGCAGGATGACTCGTCGGATTACTCATCAGATTACTCGTCGGATTGCTCTCATTTCTTACTTTCATTGACGGCTTTCCCTGTAGCTCGCTCGCAGGATACCTCGTCAGATTGCTCGTCAGATTGCTCGTCTGTGCTCATTGCATTACGTATCGGATTACTTGTCGGAGTGGATACATCACGTCAACGGGGTAGGTGACAAAGCCGCGAAATGGCCACGCTGCGAACGTCGCAATAACTCCGGACCACGTCGTGTTGTCTGTACTTTGGTTACCTGGAATGTCCTCGGGAAATGCCGGGTAACAGCGTGTTTTCCTGTTTGCAGGCCGCATTGCACAACCGACTGCACAACCGAATGCACAAGCGATTGCACTCATTTCCTACGTTCATCGTTGGCTTTCCCAGCGGATCGCTCGTGGGATGACTTGTCGCATTGCTCGTCGGATTTTTTGACGGATTGCTTGTCGGAGGGCTAGTCGGAGTGCTCGTCTGATTACTCGCCGGATCGGTCATTCGGTCGCTCATCGACCCCTTTCACGATGGTATGCGCGCCGTATCGCTCGCCAGATCCCTAGTTCGATACCACGTCGGCTCGTTCGTAGGTTCACTCATTTCTTCCGCTTGTTGATATCTTTGCTAACAATCCCGTAGGTGGCTCGCCAGATCATTCATTCTTCTGCTCGTCGACGACTTCCACTACAGTTGGCTCGTTGGATCACTCGCAACACATTACTTTGACTGGGTGCAGGTAACTAAGCATCGAAATGCCACGGTGCGAACGACTTGCTAACTCCGGAATCCTGTTAATTGTCAGTACTCTGGTTACCTGGAATGTCCCCGGGAAATGCCGGGTGATAGCCATTTGCCACCGATTGCTCGTTGGAGTGCTCATCGGATCACTCGCTGGATCACTGATTCCGTCGCTCGTAGATGGCTTTCATGACGGTTTGCATGCTGCATTGCTCACCGTATATCTAGTTGGATGCCATGTCGGCTCCTTCGCATTTCTTCCACTTGTTGATGTCTTTGCTAACGATCCCATAGCTGGATCGCCGGACCGCTCATTCTTTCTTTGCCGGCTTCAACTACGCTTCGCATGCCATATTGCTTGGCGCATGGCTCAGTGCATTGCTCCTTCTTTCGTCGACGGCTTTCCCTATGCTTTGCATACCGTATTGCTCCATGGATCGCCCATGGTATCGTCTATTATTCCGCTCGTTGGCAGCTTTTACAACAGTATCCACACTCTATTGCTCGTCGGAGTGCTTGTCGGATTACTCGACGGATTGCTCGTCGGAGAACTCATTGGAGTGGTCGTCGGACTACATGTCAGACTACACGTTGGAGTGGACTCAATACTTCAAGGGAGCAGGTGACAAAGCCGCGAAATGGCCACACTGCGAACGTCACAATAACTCCGGAAAACGGTGTGTTTTCTGTACTTTGGTTACCTGGAAAGTCCCCGGGAAATGCCGGATAATGGCGTATTTTAATATTTGCAGGCCGGATTGCACTCATTTCCTATGTTCTTCGTCGGCTTTCCGCGCGGATGACTCACAGAATGACTTGTCGGATTGCTCTTATTTCTTACTTTCATCGATGGCTTTCCCTATGACTCGCTCACAGGATGCCTCGTCGGATTACTCGTCGGATTGCTCGTCGGAGTGCATGTCGGATTACTCTACGGATTGCTCGTAGGATAACTTATTGGAGTGCTGGTCGGACTACGCATCGGATTACTCGTCGGAGTGGACACATTACTTCAACGGAGCTGGTAACTAAGCCACAAAACAGCCATGCTGCAAACGTCGTAATAACTACAGAAAACAGCCTGTTGTCTGTACTATGGCTACCTGGAATGTCCCCGGGAAATGCCGGGTAACGGCATATTTTCCTGTTTGCAGGCTGGATTGCACGACTGACTGCACGACCGATTGCAAGACCGATTGCACTCATTTCCCATGTTCATCGTTGGCTTACCCCACGGATCGCTCACAGTATGACTTGTTATGTTGCTCGTCGGATTGCTCGACAGATTGCGCGTCGAAGGGCTCATCGGAGTGCTCATCGCATTACTCGCCAGATCGGTCATTCTGTCGCTTGTCGATGGCTTTCACTACAGTTGGCATGTTGGATCGCTCCCAGGAGTGGACAATTACTTCGACTGGGAGCACGTGACTAATCATCGAAACGCCACAGTGTGAACATCGTGCTAACCCCAGAATCCAGTTAATTGTCAGTATTTTAATTACCCGGAATATCCCGGGGAAAAGCCAGGTGATGGCGTATTTTCCGGCTTACAGGCCGGATTTCACGAACGATTGCAATCAATTCCTATGTTCATCGACAGCTCTTGCGGCGGATCGCTCATGGGATGACTAGTCGGATTACTCGTCGGATTGTTCATTGGAGTGGACTCATTACGTTGACTGGTAGCAAGTGACTAATCCTCAAAACAGCTACAGTGCGAATGTCCCGATAATTCCGGAAAACAGCATATTGTCAGTAGTTTGGTTACCCCGAATGTCCCCGGGAAATGCTGGAAAATGGCGAATTGCCACTGATTGCTCATCGGAGTGCTCATCAGATCACTCGCTGAATCGCTAATTCCGTCACTCATCGATGGCTTTCATGACGGTTTGCGCGCTCCATTGCTCACCGTATATCTAGTTGGATGCCATGTCGGCTCGTTCGCATTTGTTCCACTTGTCGATATCTTTGCTAACAATCCCGTAGCTGGTGTGCCTGACCGCTCATTCTTTCGTTGCAGGCTTCAACTACACTTCGCATGCCGTATTGCTCGGTGCATGGTTCAGTGCATCGCTTCTTCTTTCGTCAACGACTTTCTCTACCCTTCGCATGCTGTATTGCTCCGTGGATCGCTCACAGTATCATCTATTGTTCCGCTCGTCGAAGGCTTTCACAAGAGTATCCGCGCTGTATTGCTCGTCGGAGTACTTGTCGGACAACTCGTTGGAGTGCTTGTCGGATTGCATATCATATTAAGCGTCTGAGTGGACACATTACTTCGACGGGGAGCAGGGGACAAATCCTAGAAACGGGCATGGTGCAAACCTCGCGACAACTCCAGAAAGTGGCTTGTTATCTGTACTTTGGTTACCCGGAATGTCGCGGGGAAATGCAGGCTAATGGGGTACCATCACCGGATTGCTCATCAGAGTACTCATCGTATCACTTGCTGGATCGCTCATTAAATTGCTCGTTGATGGCTTTCACGACGGTTTGCCCACTGCATTGCTTGCCGTATATCTAGTTGGATGCCATGTCGGCTCATTCACATTTCTTCCACTTGTCGTTGTCTTTGCTAATGACCCCGTAGCTGGCTCTCCGGACCGCTCATTCTTTCGTTGCCAGCTTCAACTACGCTTCGCATGCCGTATTGCTTGCCGTATGGCTCGGTGCATCACTCCTTCTTTCGTCGACGGCTTTCCGTATCCTTTGCATGCCGTATTGCCCTGTGGATCACTCGCGGAATCGTTTATTATTCCACTCCTCGAAGGCTTTCATGACAGTATCCGTGCTGTATTGCTCGTCACGGTGCTCGTCGGATTCCGCGATAGATTACTCGTCGGATATCTCATTGGAGTGCTCGTTGGACAACGCGTCAGAATACACGTTGGACTGGACACATTACTTCAACGGAGTAGGTGACAAAGCCTCGAAATGACCATGGTGCGAACGTCGCGCTAACTCCAGAAAACGGTGTACTGTCTGTACTTTGGTTACCCGGAATGTCCCCGGGAAATGCCGGGTAACCATGTATTTTGCTGTTTGCAGGCCAGATTGCATGACCGACTGCACAACCGACTGAACGACCGATTGCACTCATTTCCTACCTTCATCGTCGGCTTTCCCCGCGGATCGCTCGTGGGATGAATAGTCAGAGTACTCGTCGTAGTGCTCGTCGGATTACTCGCAGGATCGGTCATGGTGTCGCTCGTCGACGGCTTTCACGATGGTTTGCACGCCGTATCGCTCGCCAGATCACTAGTTCGATGCCCGTCGGCTCATTCATAGGTTCACTCATTTCTTCCAATTGTCGATATCTTTGCTAACGACCCCATAGGTGGTTCGATGGATTGATTATTCTTCCGCTCGTCGCCATATTTCACTATGGTTGGCTAGCTGCACCGCTTGCTGGATCGCTCATTCTGCCACTTGTCAATGGCTTTTATGACTGTTTGCGTGCCATATTGCTTGGTGGATATCAGCAAAAAATTTAATTCTTACCGGAGCTATGGGAGCTAGAGAAGCTTACGGGAGTACTGGGAGTAAAATATAACTTCGTCCTTCGCTAAGCTAGCAAAGCTAGGGAAGTGACAACCAGCTTAGCGACGCAACCACCACATTAGGAAAGCTAGGGAAGCTGGAAAAGCTAGAAAAGCTAGAAAAGCTACGGACGCACCACCAATCTTACCGACGCAACCACCAACCTTACCGACGCAACCACCACCTTACGGGAGCTAGGGAAGCTACAAAAGCTAGGGAAGCTAGGGAAGCTTACGGGAGCAACGAGTGTGCACTGTGAGCAGTTTGATTACTAGTTATAATGCTACTACACGCAGTTGGCTATGCTCTTTGATCGCTCAGAAAATCAATTATTGTATTTAAAATCTATATATACATTATGATACAAAGTCCAATGTCCCAAATCTCGTCGCGAAGTACAGAGCAGCTACAGCGGCACATAAGGGCAGGCGAGCAATGTGTATTACAAGTAGGACAGGTAGGAGAGCAAGCAGAATGAGGCCAGCATGGAGAATGATAGCAGACGAGCAACCGGTACGAGCGGTAGGCCAGCGAGAAGAATGAGGGCAGACGAGCAACACGTACGAGGTGAAGTTCAGTGTGAAGAATGAGGCCAGACGTGCAACGCGTATGAGATGTTGTCCAGTGAGGAGAATGACAGCAGACGAGGAACGCCTACGAGATGTAAGTCAGCGAGGAGAATGAGGCCAGACAAGCAACGCGAATGAGATGTAGGCCACCGAGGAGAATGACAGAAGACGAGAAACACCTACCAGATGTCAGTCAGCAAGGAGAATGAGGCCAGACGAGGAACGCATATGAGATGCTGTATGGGGAGGAGATAGATGGCAGACGAGGAATACCTACAAGATGTAAGTCGGCGAGGAGAATGAGGCCAGACGTGCAACGCTTACGAGATGTTGGCCAGCGAGGAGAGTGATGGCAGACAAGCAACACCTATGAGATGTAAGTCAGCGAGGAGAATGAGGCCAGATGAGCAACGCGTACGAAATGTAGGCCAGCGAAGAGAATGACAGCAGACGAGCAACGCGTATGAGATATAAGTCAGTGAGGAATGAGGCCAGACGTGCAACACGTACGAGAAGTAGGCCAGTGATACCTAACACGGCATTTCTAGCACACCTCCGAACGTAGGTCAGCGGTAATGAGGTCAAACGAGCAACGTGTAGTAGCAGTGGCCAGCAAGGAGAATGAGGCCAGACGGGCAACACGTACGAGATGTTGTTTGGCGAGGAGAATGACGGCAGACGAGCAATGCAAACGAGATGTAGGCTAGCTAGGAGAATGACAGCAGACGAACAACACGTACGAGATGAAATTCAGTGTCAAGAATGAGGCCAGACGAGCAATGTGTACGAGAGGTAGGCCAGCGAGGAGAATTAGGCCAGACGTGCAATGCGTACGAGATTTTGTCCGGCGAGGAGAATGACGGCAGACAAGGAATGCCTACGATATGTAAGTCAGCGAGGAGAATGAGGCCAGATGAGCAACGCCTACAAGATGTAAGTCAGTGAGGAGAATGAGGCCAGACGAGCAACGCGTACGAAATGTAGGCCAGCGAAGTGAATAAAAGCAGACAAGCAACGCGTACGTGATATAAGTCAGCAAGGAATGAGGCCAGACGCGCAACGCGTACGAGAAGTAGGCCAGTGATGCCTAACACGGCGTTTCTAGCACATGTCCGAACATAGGTCTGTGGTAATGACGTCAAACTAGCAACGCGTAGTAGCAGTGGCCAGCAATGAGAATGAGGCCAGACAGGTAACATGTATGAGATGTTGTCCAGCAAGGAGAATGATGGCAGATGACGAATGCCTACGAGATGTAAGTCAGTGAGGAGAATGAGCCAGACGAGCAACCCGTACAAGAGGTAAGTCAGCGAGGAGAATGACGGCAGACAAGGAATGCCTACAAGAGGTAGGCCAGCGAGGAGAATGAGGCCAGATGTGCAATGCGTATCAGATGTTGGCCAGTGAGGAGAGTGACAGCAGACAAGCAATGCCTACGAGATGTAAGTCAGTGAGGAGAATGAGGGCAGACGAGCAACGCGTACGAGATGTAAGTCAGAGAGGAGAATGACGGCAAACAAGGAATGCCTACGAGATGTAGGCCAGTAAGGAGAATGACAGCAGACAAGCAACGCGTACGAGATGTTGGCCAGCGAGGAGAGTGATGGCAGACAAGCAATGCCTACGAGATGTAAGTCAGTGAGGAGAATGAGGCCAGATGCGCAACACGTACGAGATGTAGGCCAGCGAGCAGAATGAGGCCAGATGAGCAATGCGTACGAGAAGTAGGCCAGCGAGGAGAATGACGGCAGACGAGCAACACGTAAGAGAAGTACGCCAGTGATGCGTAACAGGGCATTTCTGTAACGTGTACGACGATAGGTGAGCAGTGCATAGGTTGGTGGTGTGTATTATTTCAACTTGTAATGACTTGGACGGAGTGTGTTGCAAAAAAGCGAAGTTATGGGTAACTGGCAGCTGTGGCCGCACTTCGGAGATAAATGAACTGACGGGGGGTGCATGTGGTGTTTTTGGTTGCACCAATCACGTGACCGGTTTTTAACTTTGTATTGGGGAGTTACTCATGGCTTCATTCAAAGACTATAGCAGTAGCAATTCAATTGTTTACTGCCTACCCGCCTCGTGAACTTACTTCCACTCAAATTTCGGCAATATTGCCTAGACCTAGGGTTCGACATCTCGAAACACAATGAACTGATGGTCTCCACCTTGTTGATGTCAAGTTTAACTGCCACCAAAAAACTGGTCACGTGATTAGCGCAACCAACAACGCCGAGTGCGCCCCCCGTCAGTTCATTTATCTCCTAAGTGTGGCCACAGCTGCCAGTTACCCATAACTTCGCTTTTTTGCAACACGCCCCATCCAAGTCATTACGAGTTGAAATAATACACACCACCAACCTACACACTGCTCACCTATCATCGTACATGTTACAGAAACGCCCTGTTACGCTTCACTGGCCTACTTCTCGTACGCATTGCTCATCTGCCGTCATTCTCCTCACTGGCCTACTTCTCGTACGCGTTGCTCATCTGGCCTCATTCTCCTCGCTGGCCTACATCTCGTACGTGTTGCGCATCTGGCCTCATTCTCCTCGCTGACTTAGATATCGTAGGTGTTGCTTGTCTGCCGTCACTATCCTCGCTGGCCAACCTCTCGTACGCGTTGCTCATCTGCTGTCATTCTCTTCACTGGCCTACATTTCGTACGTGTTCCTCGTCTGCCGTCATTCTCCTCGCCAGACAACATCTCGTAGGCGTTGTCCGTCTGGCTTCATTCTCCTTGCAGGCCACTGCTACTACGTGTTGCTCGTTTGACCTCATTACCGCAGATCTACGTCCGGATGTGTGCTAGAAATGCCATGCTAGGCATCACTGGCCTACTTCCCATACGCGTTGCTCATCTGCAGTCATTCTCCTAGCTGGCCTACATCTCTTTCTCGTTGCTCGTCTGCCGTCATTATCCTCGCTGGCCTACATCTGGTTTGCATTGCTCGTCTGCCGTCATTCTCCTCACCGGACAACATCTCGTACGCGTTGCACATCTGGGCTCATTCTCCTGGCTGGCATACCTCTGGTACACGTTGCTCATCTGCTGTCATTCTCCTAGCTGGCCTACATCTCGTTCGCGTTGCTCATCTGCCGTCATTCTCCTCGCCGGACAACATCTCGTACGTGTTGCATGTCTGGCATCATTCTCCTCGCCGGTCTACCTCTCGTACGTGTTGCTTGTCTTGCCTCATTCTTCTCTCTGAATTTCATCTCGTACGCATTTCTTGTCTGCCCTCATTGTTCTCGCTGGCCTACATCTCGTGCACATTGCTCGTCTTGCCTTATTCTTCTGACTGAATTTCATCTTGTACGTGTTGCTCGTCTGCCCTCATTCTTCTCGCTAGCCTACCGCTCATACCGGTTGCTCGGCTGCTATCATTCTCCACACCGGCCTCATTCTCCTCGCTCTCCTACCTGTCCTACTTGTAATACACGTTGCTCGCCTGCCCTCATGCGCCTCTGTAGCTGCTCTGTACTTCGACAAGATTTGGGATGTTGGACTTTGTATCATAATGTATATATAGATTTTAAATACAATAAGTGATTATCTGTGCAATCGAAGAGCATAGCCAACTGCGTGTAGTAGCATTATAACTAGTAATGAAACTGCTCACAGTGCACACTCGTTGCTCCCGTAAGCTTCCCTAGCTTTCCTAGATTTTCTAGCTTCCCTAGCTCCCATAAGGTGGTGGTTGCGTCGGTAAGGTTGCTGGTTGTGTCGGTAAGCATCAGCAAAAAATTTAATTCTTACCGGAGCTACGGGAGCTAGCGAAGCTTACGGGAGCACCGGGAGTAAAATATAACTTTGTCCTTCGCTAAGCTAGCAAAGCTAGGGAAGCGACCACCACCTTACCGACGCAGCCACCACATTAGGAAAGCTAGGGAAGCAAGAAAAGCTAGAAAAGCTAGCAAAGCTACGGACGCACCACCAATCTTACCTACACAACCACCAACCTTACCGATGCAACCACCAGCTTACGGGAGCTAGGGAAGCTAGAAAAGCTAGGGAAGCTAGGGAAGTTTATGGGAGCAACGAGTGTGCACTGTGAGCAGTTTCATTACTAGTTATAATGCTACTACACGCAGTTGCCTATGCTCTTAGATCGCACAGAAAATCAATTAGTGTATTTAAAATCTATATATACATTATGATACAAAGTCCAACGTCCCAAATCTCGTCACGAAGTGAAGAGCAGCTACAGCGGCGCATAAGGGCAGACGAGCAACGCGTATTACAAGTAGGACAGTTAGGAGAGTGAGGAGAATGAGGCCGGCGTGGAGAATGATAGCAGACGAGCAACCGGTACGAGCGGTAGGCCAGCTAGAAGAATGAGGGCAGACGAGCAACGCGCATGAGATGAAATTCAGTGAGAAGAATGAGGCAAGACGAGCAATGCGTACGAGAGGTAGGCCAGCGAGGAGAATGAGGCCAGAGGTGCAACGCGTACGAGATGTTGTCCAGCGAGGAGAATGACAGCAGACGAGGAACGCCTACGAGATGTATGTCAGCGAGGAGAATGAGGCCAGATGAGCAACGCGAACAAGATGCTGTCCTGCGAGGAGAATGACGGCAGATGAGGAACGCCTACAAGATGTAACTCGGCGAGGAGAATGAGGCTAGACGTGCAAGGCGTACGAAATGTAGGCCAGCGAGGAGAATGACAGCAGACGAGCAACGCGCATGAGAAGTAGGCCAGTGATGCCTAACACGGAGTTTCTAGCACACGTTCGAATGTAGGTCAGCAGTAATGAGGTCAAACGAGCAACGCGTAATAGCAGTGGCCAGCAAGGAGAATGTGGCCAGATGAGCAATGCCTACGAGATGTTGGCCAGCGAGGAGAGTGACGGCAGACAAGCAACGCCTACGAGATGTAAGTCAGCAAGGAGAATGAGGCCTGACGCGCAACGCGTACGAGATGTAGGCCAGCGAGGAGAATGAGGCCGGACACGCAACGCATACTAAATGTAGGCCAGCGAAGAGAATGACAGCAGATGAGCAACGCATACGAGATGTTGGCCAGCAAGGAGAGTGATGGCAGACAAGTCACGCCTACAAGATGTAAGTCAGCGAGGAGAATGAGGCCGGATGCGCAACGTGTACGACAAGTAGGCCAGCGCGGAGAATAATGGCAGATGAGCAACGCGTACGAGAAGTAGGCCAGTGATGCATAACAGGGTGTTTCTGTAACGTGTACGACGATAGCTGAGCGGTGCGTATGTTGGTGGTGTGTATTATTTCAACTCGTAATGACTTGTACGGGTTGTGTTGCAAAAAAGTGAAGTCATGGGTAACTGGCAGCTGTGGCCGTACTTAGGAGATAAATGAACTGACGGGGGGCACACTCAGCATTGTTGGCTGCACTAATCACATGACCAGTTTTTTTGTTGCGGTTAAACTTGACATCAACGAGCTGAAGATCATCAGCTCATTGTGTTTTGAGATGTCGAAGCCTAGGTCTAGGCAATAGCGCCGAAATTTGAGTGGAAGTAAGTTCACAAGGCGGGTAGGCAGTAAACAATTGAATTGCTACTGCTACAGTCTTTGAATTAAGCCATGAGTAACTCCCCGACGCAAAGTTAAAAACCAGTCACGTGATTAGCGCAACCAACAACTCCGAGTGCGCCCCCCGTCAGTTTATTTATCTCCTAAGTGCGGCCACAGCTGTCAGTTACCCATATCTTCGCTTTTTTGCAACACACGCCGTCCAAGTCATTACGAGTTGAAATAATACACACCACCAACCTATGCACCGTGCACCTATCATCGTACACGTTACAGAAATGCCCTGTTACGCATCACTAGCCTACTTCTCGTACGCGTTGCTCGTCTGCCGTCATTCTCCTCGCTGGCCTAATTCTCGTATGTGTTGCTCGTCTGCCGTCATCATCCTCGCTGGCCTACTTCTCGTACACATTGGGTGTCTGGCCTCATTCTCCTCGCTGGCCTACATCTCGTACGCGTTGCGCGTCTGGCCTCCTTCTCCACGCTGACTTACATCTCGTAGGCGTTGCTTGTCTGCCGTCACTCTCCTCGCTGGCCAACATCTCGTATGCGTTGCTCGTCTGCTGTCATTCTCTTTGCGGGCCTATATTTCGTATGCGTTTCTCGTCTGCCATCATTATCCTCACCGGACAACATCTCGTGCGCGTTGCCCATCTGGCCTCATTCTCCTTGCAGGCCACTGCTACTACGCATTGCTCGTTTGACCTCATTACCGCAGACCTACATTCGGACGTGTGCTAGAAACGCCGTGTTAGGCATCACTGGCCTACTTCTCATACGCGTTGCTCGTCTGCAGTCATTCTCCTAGCTGGCCTACATATCGTTGGCATTGCTCGTCTGCTGTCATTCTCCTAGCTGGCCTACATCTCGTTCGCATTGCTCGTCTGCCGTCATTCTCCTCGCTTGCCTACATCTTGTTCGCGTTGCTCCTCTGCCGTCATTCTCCTCGCCGGACAACATCTCGTACGTGTTGCACATCTGGCCTCATTCTCCTCGCTGGCCTACCTCTAGTACGCGTTGCTCGTCTGCTGTCATTCTCCTAGCTGGCCTACATCTCGTTCGCGTTGCTCGTCTGCCGTCATTCTCCTCACAGGACAACATCTCGTACACGTTGCACGTCTGGCCTCATTCTCCTTGCCGGCCTACCTCGCGTACGCGTTGCTCGTCTTGCTTCATTCTTCTCACTGAATTTCATCTCGTACGCGTTGCTCGTCTGCCCTCATTCTTCTCGCTGGCCTACATCTCATGCGCGTTGCTCGTCTTGCCTCATTCTTCTCACTGAATTTCATCTCATAAGCGTTGCTCGTCTGCCCTCATTCTTCTCGCTGGCCTACATCTCGTGCGCGTTGCTCGTCTTGCCTCATTCTTCTCACTGAATTTCATCTCGTACGCATTGCTCGTCTGCACTCATTCTTTTCGCTAGCCTACCGCTCGTACCGGTTGCTCGTCTGCTATCATTCTCCACCCCGGCCTCATTCTCCTCGCTCTCCTACCTGTCCTACTTGTAATACGCATTGCTCGCCTGCCCTTATGCACCGCTGTAGCTGCTCTGTACTTCGACGAGATTTGGGACGTTGGACTTTGTATCATAATGTATATATAGATTTTAAATACAATAAGTGATTTTCTGTGTGATCGAAGAGCATAGCCAACTGCATGTAGTAGCATTATAACTAGTAATGAAACTGCTCACAGTGCACACTCGTTGCTCCGGTAAGCTTCCCTAGCTTTCCTAGCTTTTCTAGCTTCCCTGGCTCCTGTAAGGTGGTGGTTGCGTCGGTAAGGTTGGTGGTGCATCCGTAGCTTTGCTAGCTTTGCTAGCTTTGCTAGCTTCCGTAAGTGGGTGGTTGCTTCGGTAAGATTCACTATCCTTACTGGAGCTACTGATGCTAGCGAAGCTAGCAATCCTAGCAAAGCTACCGACGCAGGTCGTTCTTACCGACGTGCAGGGATAATTTCTTAATTTTTTCCTGATGAGGTTCGTGGTTGCGTCGGTAAGATTGGTGGTGTGTCCGTAGCTTTGCTAGCTTTGCTAGCTTTCCTAGCTTCCATAAGTGGGTGGTTGCTTGGGTAACTTTCACTATCCTTACCAGAGCTACAGATGCTAGCAAAGCTACCGAAGCAGGTCATTCTAACCGACGTGCAGTGATAATTTCTTAATTTTTTCCCGATGGATGTCTCGGCACATCGCTCCTTCTGGCTTTCCCTACGCTTCGCATGCCGTACTACTCCATGGATGGCTCGCTGTATCGTCTATTATTCCTCTTGTCGATGGCTTTCATGACCGTATCCGCGGTGTATTGCTTGTCGGAGTGCACCTCTTATTACTCAACGGATTGCTCATCGGAGAACTCATTGAATTGCTCGTCGTATTGTTCGTCGCATTGCTTGTTGGAGTGGTCACATTACTTCGACTGGGAGCAGGTGACAAAGCCTCAAAACGTCCACAGTGCGAAAGTCATGATTACTCCAGAAAATGGCGTGTTGTCTGTACTTTGGTTACCCGGAATGTCCCCAGGAAAAGCCGGGTAACTGCGTATTTTCCGGTTTGCAGGCCGGATTGTACAACCGATTGCACGAATGATTGCACTCATTTCCTACATTGATCGACGGCTTTCCCAGTGGCTTACTAGTTGGATCGCTCGTTGGATTGCTCAATAGACCCCTCATCTTCCTGCTCGCTGGATTGCTCCTCAGATGCTCATTGGATGGCTAGTCGGAACGCTCGATGGATTGCTTGTCGGATTGCCCATTGGAGGTCATGTCAGAAGTCTCGCCGGATTACTCGCTGGATCACTCGTCAGCTGGCTTGTCAGCTGTCTCGTCGGCTGGCTCAACAGTTCCGTCGTCCGCTCGCTAGCTGGATCACATCAGATTATTCATAGGATGGCTCGTTAATGTATCCCGCGTCCGCCCGCTCCATGGATCGCTTGTCAGATTGCTAGTTGGATTGCTCGTCGGATTGCTCGACGGATTGCTCACCTTACTTCATTGGTGATGATGACTAAGCCTGTAAACTGTCACCACGCTAACGTTGCGACAGCTCTGGATAACAGTGTATTGCCTTCAATTTAGTATATGTTGTACACACTACAGTTGCACACCACTCTGTACCTCCTCGGAAGCCTCCTTGCAGGGTGCTGTATATTCCCTGCCATGTTCTACCTAGGTCGCGTATGAGCCATGAATTACCAAAAAAAAAGCCACCTTAGCACCATCCTGCATCTGCTTTTCACTGCCTCCCAGTCATCGCCCCCTCAGCCCGCTTAATAGTCTCTGCCACTGTCCATGGGGGGAGTTTGGCAGTGTTAACCTTCATATACCGCTCTTCACTTCCCGTTGACTACATACTCTCCTTCAGCCAATCTACATTCTGTCTCTCCATTCCATCCTCAACCTGTCGATGAACACTGGTATGAAATCCAAACGGGCTTCCTGGTTTCTTACTGTTACAGACCAAGAACGAATATTTGTCTGGATGAGGAAAAGTAAATGTGAACTTCAGGAAGACTGCAGGGAACTGTTTCTTCCATTTTTCCGCCTCTTGCCACCCGCAAGAACGGACTACCACTTCATAGCATCTCTGGAAGAGTAGTCGAAATGGTGGTTTTTACTCCACACTCTTTCTTCGCCATCCTCAAAAAACCAGGTCCGTTCAACGATGTCCATAGTGTTGAAGTTATGGCGGTTGGATGGCTGAGGGAAGTACCAAGCGAATTTTGTTGGGTGATGTTGGTTTTCTATGGTAATGTAGTTTAGCGGCACATCTCCGCTAAGACATCGCAATTGGTCATCCTCGTTGGCAAATACCATCATATCTTTCAAGGAATTCCAGACATCTTGGCGGTAAGCACGGATGCATAGGAAGTGGAAGTTCTCAAAGATAGAACGCATTGCTCTTGATGAATTTTTCTTCGCTGATTTTTCCAGAACCCCAGCCAGTTTGTCAACTTCAAGAAAACAATTCTTGATACCGTGTACTTGTTTCCATCGTATCTTGTAGGAATCCAGAAGCTTGTTGTTGTTGAACATAACATTCGGCTCTGGCGGGACAGATTGTGAGAGTTGTCCAGTCTACTAAACCACACGAAAGCCAGCCGAAACCATATCTTGCAAGCGAGTCTCCTAGTCTCATGCCGACCAGTTGACGCTGACCTGGTCACGGTTGGCCATTTCGTTGGATCGATGCCGACTTCCACAATTCCGGTTGGTCTTGTAGCAAACCAGATCCAACGGCAGATCGTAAACAACATAGCAACATGACCATCATTTTGCTTGACTCCCAGGGGACATGGTTCCGGTCAGTTGATCCGACGATCATCTCGAATGGAACCACATAACGGAGTGTGTTGTACTCCAAAAATGTGGCAACATCTGTGGTTCACAGGGCAAAAAATGGATTGCTCCTTCCAGGATGTATTGTTTCTTCTGCTTTGGTGCGAGCTGCTACTGAATCCAACATCTTTGCAATCACTTGCAGGAGATCAAGTGTTACTCTATGCTCCTCCCGTACACCGTACGACTTTCCTGCATTGGTTCGAAGTGCTGTCAAAGTTCTATCGCGAGATGACAGGTACCCTTGCTGCACTTTACCAAGATCGATCCGTCAACCACCACCTGTAGCCTGAATCGCCTTGGTCAGGTAGAGATCTACTGCCAGTGCTTCCAATGAACGGTTGGCAAAAGGGTAGGTTTTTGCTGCATCAAACATCTCTTTGGTTGACATGTAGTACTGGGAATAGGCTAATCCTCCAATTGAGAAGATATTCGACTTGTTGGCAACCATGGTCATACTTGCTGCTTCATCTGTTTGCACCCAATGGTAATAGGTGACAACAAAACCCTTATCCACTTGGGCTTGTTTGCGAGCGTCCTCCACCAGCTTCTTGAGACAGCACTTCCTCCAGAGGTGTACATGAGGGTGGTCAACATCGTCGGTAGCATCGTCCACTCGTATTATTCTAGCCACTGGATACACAATTTCTTTACCATAATCTATCCAGGTGGTATGTGGGTGGAGATAGCTTCCATTGCAAGATTCTGACCACAGTGTTAGAAATTCAGTAAAATATGACTGAGATGTTGGACGTTTGGTTTCCGTCTTCATGTTTTTGGCATTGAGAAAGATTTGGATTCCTTTGAAGTCGTGATTTCCGGGGAGCTGTGTTTTTGCAAGGACGGACTCCCATAGGTCGCAAAGCAGCTTGTTGGGAAGATGGTAGCATAGTAATTGAATACGGGAGTTGGATTGTGAGGAGTCAAATCCAGACAACTTTTCTGCACCGGATGCTAACGCTCTCAATCGAGCGTCTTCATAGGAAACTGAGAGGTGTTGAAGGTAGTCGGCACTAGTATTGTCATATAAGGCAGGCAGGAAGAGATTGTCGAAAAATCTAACAAGTTGATCCTGTGTGGGAAAATTTGTTGGACGGTCATCGCAGTAAAACCCAGGAAAAATAATATATATGGTAATATTCAAAGGTCCAACAAGATTTCCAAGTTGAAAATGTGGAATATCACATATTCGAGCAGAGCGAGTTGATGACACCGATGATGGTAGGGGAAGTTTGATGTGCAGATCCGAACAAATGTTCTGCATGAATGATGGATGAGGATTGATGCTCATACCTTGAGAGGCGATTGCGAGGGAGGAAGGTAATGCCAGAATACTGTCGATATCGAACTGGAGTAATAATTCCACCAGTGAGTCTTCATCATACTCTGGTGGTTCCAATCCAAGTAAAGTGAATGAAACAGGATGTTCTCTCTATCATTTTCCTGATATTCACGAAAAACTCCACAACAGAGATCTTCCAACTGATCCACATTGGGAACTGCAGGATTTGCAGAATCATTCCACTCGCCAGGCTGAATGAATACTTCTGGAAGGGTATGATTCTCGCAAAAGATGCCACCATTTCTTCAAGGTCCAGTATTGGCTTATCCTCCTCTTGAGTACGTATTTTCTTGCCTTGTTGTTGTAGGGCCTGATAGTGTTCACCGCTCTGACATCACTGGAATGCAAACATATTTTTGATGAGAAACTCTGCTGTTTTCTTGTTGGCATCACGAACTTCAGCCTGCTCCAGTCCGATAGGATCTTCAAGATTTCGCAATCTTTGTCTTGGTATGTCATCCACTGGTGGGCTGATATGTTGATGAAATTCCTCACTCATGTGAGCATGCTGGAGTAATACCAATGGACGTCTTGGTAACATGAAAGCATCTGTTACTATTTTATCAGAACTTGTGCGACTGTAGAATTTGATATAGGGCTTACCATCATCATCCGAATAAATATTTACCTCCTGAGAAGATGGTATATGCAGTATGCGACTTCAGTCATGTGGTGGTTCATCGTTTGGCAGTTCATCAGTTCTGTCACTATTGGTGGTGTGGTGATTGGCGACAATATGCTGGTTTGACCGAGATGATTCCCCATATGTTAAAACACGGTATGGGGTTTGTCAATGTGGGTAAAAGCTGGAAGGTTGTAACTGTACAGCACCTAAGTACAGCTATTTAGCTTGGATAGTATAACAAAGATATAGGGTAATTACCAGCAGGTAACCGAAGAGTTTTGATTGGAGAGATTGGACTCTGAGCTTGCTGATATATCTTCAGATGTTCAAAATTGATAGTGCAAGCAGGATTTGGAGATGATTTTCTTGATGAACTATCACTTTCACTGCTTTCGGAGGGAAATTCAGGTGAATTTTTAGTGAACAATATCACTAAACGGCTCTCTTGGTCATCGTTGATATTGTCTCCTTGTTTTGTCAATTGCTGACTGCTGCTTCCATTGGCAGCACTCAAAGGTGATGCTGTTTTGGCTTTCTGACGTTCGCGATAAAGTTGTAGATTTTGACGGCTTTGAATCAGACATGCTTGAGCTTGCTCCTCAGGGGTGCTATATTTTGGAGGACGACCCTGGATACGAGGGGTATGAGGGGTGGGCGGCGTAACCGGTTGCATGCTTAACAGGAAATAAACGGATGAAATGGCTGAATAGGTGCAATTGGATTGTGAATGAATATTTTACTACCTGTGAGAAGGAGATGGCTACATCTTAAGTACTTCAACCTCATGGTAGGTATTAGTTCCAAATATTATACATTATAGAGGAAGTAGACATGTTGGTACACAGGTATTTTGAACTGAAACACAACACGAGTTCGGAGTAAAATCACTGTGCACAGACACTTTAATGAGTGTCTGAACATCTGCAACCATCAACGTATCAGACAGCTTCAAATATTTACAGGCAGAAGAAAATTTTGCCCTCCTGTTACTTGTGAACGGGCCCAGCTGATCCTGTCCTGTCTCTCCAAAATGAGGATAGGACCATGTTAGAAAGTACTGGAGGTGACCACCAGCAGTTGACTGCTATTGGATGAGCTGCCAAATTTTAATATCACCTCAGGGGCTACACAGCAGGATAAGCAACTTTACAGCGAGCAAACCGTGGTGAATGCCGTCGACGAGGGAAAGAATACGCGTTCCGCCAAGCCGTCTGCTGTGTAATATGGTGTGCGAACCATAGTGAACGACATCAACAAGGGAAAGAATTAGCGATCCGCCGAACCGTCCGCCGAGCAATAGGGTGCCTGAACCACAACAGTAGGCATCGACAAGGGAAAGAAGAAGTGATCTGCGGAGCCCTCCTTGGAGACTTGAATGTTCGGTCAACTTCGGAGTCACAGTAATGTCGAACTAGTCCGGTTTCTCGATAGTCACGAAGGAGATGAGGAGTGCGCGGTCTTCGCTGGCCTTCAATTATTATACAGGAATATCACCCCACACAATTGTCCTTCCAGTATCGCCCACTGTTAAGGGATTCACAGTGAATAATCAAAGGGGTTCGGTTCGATATCTGCAGCGTCCGCTGGCTGCGACTCGAGCACTGGACCATACGTGTCTCCGTGGTAATGGCTAGCTCGACGGATCGTTAGGTGGACGGTGCTTGCCCGGCGGCTTTCTGACAGCTTGCGCGACAACTACCTCATGGGTATGATAAGGTAAGGAATACGCTCACACACCAGACCCTCCTGGGTGCGGGCCGGAGCCCGAAGCTACTTGTCCTGGTCGGTCAGATGACAGGATGCCGCCCAATTGTGTTACGGACTGTGCAATTCCCTCAGCTTATAGCTGGGTTCAAGTTACGACCCCATGCCAGCCCTTGGCTATGTCCTCGGGGATTATACCCTCAACTGGGGTCCTATCCGTGATGACTGACGTGTTGCCCATCAGACCCTTCCTATCTCCCGCCTAGACTCTCGAGCCCCTTATGTATCCTTCCGTCTCCTTTCCGATCAAATGTTGTCCCGCTTGTGGCGCCTAGGTGTATCCGTGCTTCGGTGGATCATTCGACACATGCTCCGTGGCTTGCATATGGCACTGCAGTTCGAGATGAGCCTGGCGGCTTGCTCATATTGCTCGTCGTATGCCAAACGGTGCGTGCGACAACTGCTTCACGGGTAAGATAACGTAAGGAATACGCTTCCACATCAGACCCTCCTGGGTGTGGGCCGGAGCCCGTAGCTACTTGTCCTAGTCGGTCAGACGATAGGAGGCTGCCCAATGGTGTGATGGACCACACAATTCTCTCAGCTTATAGCTTGATTCAAGCCACGACCCCACGCCCGCCCTTGGCTACAGCCTCGGGGATTATACCCTCAACGGGGGTCCTATCTGTGCCGACTGACGTTTTGCCCATCAAACACTTCCTATTTCTCTCCTAGACTCTCGAGCTCCTACATATCCTTCCATCTCCTTCCGATCAACTGTCATCCTGCCTGCAGCTTAGGCGTATCGTTGATTCGGTGCATTCTGGGTGTTGGATAGTTTGCGGTTCTGTGGTGACAACTGACTCAACAGATCACTCAGTGGGATGGTCATTGACTCGATGTCTTGGTGACCTGTAGGTGGTCATTGATCGTTGGTTGATCACTGATGGTGGATGATTCTGATGATGATTGAGACCTCGTTTCCAACCGCTCATGGCAGGTCATCATAAGAGTATCTGGCTCGACGAAGTCACGTGCTGCAGGGGATTACCCTGTACCGTAAAAACTCTTCGCCTTGGAACTAGACTTCATCAGCATATCACGAGTAGAAAATCTCTCGTTGGATCGGAAACTAGTGCTTCCACGTATCCTCCTGTGAGTGTCTAGAGCAGGGGACTCTTTTAAGTTCTCGTTGTGATTGGGTGATACGATTGGGTTGCGTGCGGGGTTGATTACGTTACTCAACCGGAGATACCGATCACTCAACCATACCAGCAAATTCCTTCACGGCCGCAACAGGCGCCAAGGTATAGCTTCGCCCCATATCGCTCCCATCAGACTGTTCCTGAGGTGCAGGCTTGTAGCGGCATTTGTACTTTCCCGAACACAAGCTGGTACTTGGTCCCGGGGCTACTGTAACGGCGGGCCTGGCAGGCGGGCGGCTCCAAGTAGCAACGTCGTAAATGCGCAATGAGGGAGTGGGGGTCAGGCGAACGCTTTGACAAGCGGATGCCAGGGCGAAACGGAGTCTGGTGAATGCTTCCACAAGTGGACACCGGAGACAGAGGAGACGGAGCCAGACAAGCGCCTCCACAAGCGGATGCTGGAGACGGAGAAGACGGAGCCGGGAGAGCGATTCCACAAGTGGACGCCAGAGATGGAGGAGATGGAGGCAGACGAGTGCTTCCACAAGCAGACACCGGAGACAGGGGAGATGGAGCTGGGCGAGCGTTTCGATAAGCAGACACTGGAAACAGAGGAGACGGAACTGGCGAACGCACTGACAAGTGCATGCCGGAGACAGAGGAGACGGAGGTGGGAGCAGGAGCTAGACGGGAACAGAGAGGGGATGGGAGCAGGAGCAGGAGCGTGAGCGGGAGCAGGAGCAGGAGTGGGAGCAACAATTAGGGAGGGACAGACGTCGATGGGATGAGTGTCGGACAGGACACGGACGGTATGCTAAGGCGCAAACGCCGTGGACAGAGCAGCAGACCGAACGCTGCACAAGCGAATGCCGCGGAGAGAGGAGCAGACCGAATGCTGGACGAGCGAATGCTGCAGAGGGAGGAGCAGACCGAACGCTAGAGGAGCGAACGTCAACTGGGAGGAACAGGAGGAACCAGTGGGACACGAGGAACTGGAGGACGATGGCAAAGGCCGAGGACAGAGGACAAAGGACAGAGGACAGAGGACAAAGAACAGAGGATAGAAGACGGGAACGGGCGACCGCTCAACGAGCGACCGCTGCCAAAGGAAGGAACAGTGATCTTGATTCGTAGTATTGACAGGACAAGTATACAAGGTAAGATAACAAGCGGTTGCATGAGAGAGAAAGGAAAAAGAGCAGACAACACGAAGTAGAGCCCTCCTTATATACATGCATATTCATGCGTACTCATACGTAACTCACACGCCACTCACACGTCACTCACATGTCACTTCTGCGTAACTCACATGCATCTCACACATCACATTCCTGTTCCAACCCGTGTAATGCCCTTGCCGGATAGCGAGCTGTGTGCTTCTCTCATGCTACACTGTAGTTGGGTTAGCCAGGTGTTGCGCCGTGACAGCTACCCAGCACTACAGGATCAGCTTGAAGTCAAGCCTCCGCTCTAGTATTCCTTCAACTCAACGTCCCTCACCATGGTACGGCATATGCCCTGCACCATAACCGTTGTAAGCGTCTTGGATAAGTGGTGGATACGCTCACGCGGCCGTGCGCTGGCAAAGCCCAGAGTTCATCACCATAATTGGGTGTCAATGATGAGGAAGCAAGTGGTAGCACGGTCCCTCGTGTCTCCTGACAACGGGGTGCAGCAGTATCACCTCTGGCCTTTGGCCATCTGCAATGATACCGTGATTCCCTAACTAGTGGTGAAGTTCCTCTGGGCCGTGCCTCTGGAAACAACACCACTCCTATTCCGTGATCTAGACTCGAAACTCCTTGCGTTCCCATTTTCCTTCTGATTGCTTGTCCAACGCTCACCATGGTCTGGTCCGGACTGGGGTCATGACCGGACGGACCGTCACGGTCCGGTCCGGTCTTCGGATTTCTGGGACCGCCTCAGTCCAGTCCTTCCAATTGAATGACCACCAAAGACCGTGGTCGACCGTCGTCTTTGAGGCTTAAACCACCTGACTGCCACATCCAAGTTTGCTACTAAAGATTTTCTACCTCTCTACCACATCCAACGACCCCATCATTACTCAACTCCTCCCACTCACCTGCCCTTTGCAACACGTACAACCTGCACACGATGGTGTCCTCGATTACAAACAACAGTGCACAGAGCAAAAGCACTTCCGTTCTTTCGTCCCCATCTCCTACCTCCACAGGTGTTACAGATTGACACAGCAGCGGATTGACATCCGCTAGCATTTCCGCCGGAGATGAGGAGCACCAGATTGCATCCTTTTTGGGAGAGAAGAAGAAAAACCGTTTAAGCCATGTATGGCTACCCGGCAATGGGCAGGAGATGTGGATTGATGGCAAGATGAGATGGCGCTGCAATAGATGTATGTTTGATTTCCAATCCACTGCATGTTCCAGCTAATACTAAACATCATTTGCTTGGAAGGTCCGAATCTGAATCCAGCGGTGACCTTTGCTACAATGTCAACCAAGAATCCCCAAGAGCACCTCAGGTTGAAACACAGAATTGATGCCAATGGTGTTATTGCTACTAGCCGATCTACCACACACCAAGAGACCATTCAGGCTGCATTCGGCAGGTCAGGTATCCCAAAAATCGAATTTAACGCAGATGTCTTCAAATATCTCATGGTCCGCTGGATATTCAAAATGAGCATTAGCTTTCGAGTATGCGACGATGATTCCTTTCGAGCTATCCTTAGCTATTTGGTGGCTTGTGTGAGTACTCTAAACTACAGTTGTATCATTGTATGATCTCCAGCTGACCAGTTGGTTAGAAACCCGATTACACAGCCATTGCGCAGACTTTACCTTGTAATGGTAATGCTATCAGACGTTGGGTCATATCCTTCTATGAGAATATGAGAGCGGAGGTCACAGCCAAACTTCATCAAGTTGTGGTCAAGATTCATTTCAGCTTTGATATGTGGAGCGGTCCCAATCATCATGCATACTAAGCAATTGTAGCGCATTGGCTTGATCCGTTAATGAACCTTCACACGGCATTGCTCTCATTACATCATTTCCGCGGTGCCCATTCAGGTTTCAACCAACCCGACCATTTCTGGATGACACTCGAACAGTATCAAATTCACCATCTCGTCGCGAAATTCAATGTCGACAACACAACCAATAATGGTACTGCCTTATGTGAAATTGCTAAACGTCTCACCAATGCTGGTTATGCATCCTTCGACCCTATCCGAGATCGACTCTGATGTTTTGGGCACGTTCTTAATCTTGCAGTCAAGGCGTTCCTTTGGGGTACCAACGTGGATGCATTTGAGCAGGAGTTGAACGAAGAGGCAATGCTGGATGATGATATGGTCGAACTGTTACGCTGGAGGAAAAAAGGGCCATCGGGGAAACTTCACAACGTCTTGACATACATCCGTATGACTCTGCAACGGAGGGATCAGTTTCAAAAACAAGTACTTGAGATCTACCCAGACGAAACTGTTTTTACTCCCTGTGTTGGAAATATCACCCGTTGGTCCAGTGACTACGAAGCGATCCAATGCACATTCCGTGTACGGGAGCCAATCGAACAGTTTATCCGAGAAGCAATTCTTCTAAATCTTTACGGTGAAAGGAACGGATCACCCGAGGCACTGAGTAATGATCAACTCCTGCACGAAGACTGGGTGATGCTACGTTGTGTGATGGACATCCTGGAGCCATTTAAAGTCTGGACGAACCGACTTCAACTACGGTATAGCAACGGTTGCATGGCAGACGTACTGCCAGCTATGGACGAACTCCTTGCACATATGGAAGATATGAAGGCATTTTATACCCAAGAAGGTAATAGCGCACAGTTGGTTACTTCGATCAATAATGGATGGGATATTCTCAATAAGTATGTTTGCAGCTTGCCTTTCCTGGATGGATATTGATCATCTGGTTAACAGATTGTACTAGGTACTACGCCAAAACCGATCTGTGTCCTACTTATACCATTGCAGTCGCCTTGCACCCGACAATGAAGATGTCGTACTTCCAAGAGGAATGGTCAAATCGTCCGGATTGGATTGAGGCAGCGCAACGTACGCTGTCTGAGGTGTGGACTACAACTTACCGTGGTGGCCAAGCGGTAGACCGAGCAGAAAGTCAGGAGAGATTACCAGGGGAAGAGCCTGTGAGCCATTGGGAGCATAAACGAAGAGTGCGAATCGCACAGATAGGAGATGAATGAGATGCAATGGACATCTTCCAGGATGAAGAATTTCCTCTTCATGAGGTTAAGGATGTCATTGGATTCTGGGCAGCAAGGCGTTTGGAACCCAAATGGAAGGATCTTGCACAGATGGCCCTCGAATATCTTAGTATACCCGCCATGTCAGCTTAACCCGAGAGAGTCTTTAGTGGCGCGAAGATAACAATATCTGATCGGAGATGCGGTCTGGGAGACGAAGCCATCAATGCTTTGGAGTGCCTTAAGAGTTGGCAACGTGATGGCCTCATTTCGACCCATCATGAGGAGATTCAACAGCTGGAGAACACACTTGATGCTTTGTGTAGGGCAGAGATGGAGCGGAGGCATCAGGATTACAATGGATAGTGTTGCAGCCTAGAGAGGTAGTAATTAGTGGTATTAATTTACATAATTTACTACATATATGGCAGTAAACCATGGTCAACCATGGTCCGTCCGGTCTTATGCTGCAAAAAGACTGCCAGTTTGGTCCTAGGGTAAGGACTGGACCGGCAGCCATGGTCCAGTCCAGTTCTCCCTAAATGACGGACCGGACGGACCATGGCGAGCATTGTAGAGTACCACTACAAACCACCAGCAGTTACTATCCATGACAAGCAAAGACCCTCAAGTTTCTAATACACAAGTACTACTGGCCATAGATACGAAAGAACCTTAAACATTTCATGATAAACTGCCACACCTGCCGACAAGGAAACGCTACCCACCATACCCTATACGGTCTCCTGCACCCTCTCTAAGTGTACATTGAGGTTTTTTGTTGAACACTTTTACTATGTGTGTAACCGAAATATTATCCCTGTCACCACATCAAAAATTCTTGCACAAAAATCACGATAGTACAACTTTAAGTGCTAATAAGTTCTTGACTTATAAGAAAGAAGTTCTGGGTATAGTATATATGATCAATAAGTCTCTTCTAATTCCAGAAACACTTGGCTTGGCACTTTTGGATGTAAACTGGATGTCGAGCAGTTGTTTCAGTACTTGCAACATGAATTATGATGCTAACGGATCCAAACTAACAGGGTTGTAACGCCTAAATCCCGTTTTCAGATCCTTGCATACAGGGATGTAACACTTAAATCCTCTTTTTGGTATCTCCTACATTACCCGGCTTTCAAGGTGGAGATCAAATGGTCGTTTGTAATATGCCGCCACCACATAGACGGCAGTTACAAAAAGAACTGTAAATAATTCCTGCTATGATCTATATAGGTCACCTATAAGTAATGATTAAATAACGGGTGGGATATGGCTGGTATAAATAGGCTGTCATGACCTACATAGGTTGCGTATGAGTATGACTAAATAAAAAAAATAAACTATCAGCGCTCAACCCACAGACAATTGCTGTGAACTAGAGGGAGATAGGGAAGGATTTGGAATGACATATGTTCTCTCGTAGCCAGCTGACCTCCATCTGCCTACCATTTGCACCAACCGCATAACAGTTCACTACTACTAGTAGTAGGAGCCCAGGTCGACTCGAATCCTGTTACACGAAGTTTCTCCAATATGCTGAATATCTAAGTAGGTGAATGCTAAATAAGCAAATGTGGAACAGAGAACAAAGGCAGACATAGATATGCTGTCGAATGCCAGACGAGTATACGCTGGACAGTGGAGGGTAGAAGGCTAGATAAGCAAATACTGAATAGAGGACAGTAATATACTACATAATGAGTTCCCTAGCCTGCAAGCAATACGTAGCAATATCATATATATAAATTATTATCAATTTATTTGCAAAAGTGGTACCTGCCACTAGAAGAGCAGGTTACACAAGACAATCGCAGTTTTTTCAGACTCTCTTGTGTTACCCAAACTTTAGTAGTACGTACAACTTCAAACATTTAGGTTTTCCTACATATTTCCTACAAATTTAAAGTTTACACAGCATACCAAAGAGCATAGTCAATTACCACAGTGAATCATTAGATGTAAACTCAAACACTTGTTTTGCTCGGCTGAATGCTGGATACAAGTGCAATAACACACTCTTTGCAGTTGCATGTGACGGATTATTTGAAGTGAGCCCGCTAACTTGTTGTACGTGTCAAATTATTGAAACGAATAAGACATACATTACGTGCGGTAGCAACCTCATTTCTCGTTGGATGCATATTTGACGGGGGAAAGATCTTTACCTGTCTGCGCATGGCAGTCCACTGTTCTTCACCGCCTGTGCACTGTTCATTCTCAACTGTGCACTGATCTGCCACGCCTGCATGCTGGCCTTCCCTATCTACACGTTGTTCCTTCTAAACATTTGGTTTTTCATATAGATATCATTCCAGCTTATATAATGTTTTCGCAACTCACCAAATAACTCGGTCATTTATCACAGTAGTGAAAGCCGTTGACAGGTGGAAGAATGTGCAATTCCCCAGCATTCGGTGAGCAATACTGCGTACAAACCGTGAATGCTGTTAACAAGTGAAAGAATGAACAATGCACTACCATCTGCGGAGGAAAACAGAGGGCAAACCGAGAAAGACGTTGACAAGAGGAGGAACGAGCGATGCGCCGCCAACCACTGATCAAAACAGCACGCAAACTGTCGTGAAAGCCATCGACAAGTGGAAGAATAAGCAATCCCCAGTCATCCGCAAAGGAAAACAGTGCTTAAACCGTGAAAGCCATTGACGAGCGGAAGAATGAACAATATGCTGCCATCCACTGGGCAAAACGGCACGCAAACTGTGAAAGCCATTGACTAGTGGAAGAATGAGCATTCCATGGATATCCGCTGAGCAATACCGCACGCAAACCGTCGGGAAAGCCGATAACGAGCAGAAGAATTAGGAATCCACAGCCACCTGCGGAGGAAAACGGGGCGCAAACCGTGAAAGCCGTTGACGAGTGGAAGAATGAGCAATCTGCTGCCATCCTCTTAGCAATATGGAGCGTACACCAATAGGAAAGCCATTGACAAGCAGATGAACGAGCAATCCGATGCCATCCGCTCAGTAATACGTTGCGCAAACTGTCGTGTAAGCTGTTGATGAGCGGAAGTATGGGGAATGCGCTATCATCCACTGAGTAAGACTGGGCGCAAACTGTCGTGAAAGGCGTTGACGAGCGGAAGAATGAGCAATCCGCTGCCATGCTCTAACCAATACGGCACATAAACTGGCGGGAAAGCCATTGACAAGCGGATGAATGAGCAATCCGCCACGATCCTCTGAGAAATACAGTGCGCAAACCATCGTGAAAGCTGTTGACGAGCAGAAATATTCGCAATGCACTGCCATCCGCTGAGTAAGACTGCACGCAAACCATCATGAAGCCATCGACAAGCGCAAGAATGAGCGATCCGCTGCCATCCGCGGAGTAAAACGGCACGCAAACCGTGAAAGACGTTGACGACCGGAAGAAAGAGCGATGCGCTGCCATCCGAGGAGGAAAATGGTGCGCAAACCGTGAAAGACGTTGACGACCGGAAGATAGAGCGATGCGCTGCCATCCAAGGAGGAAAACGGTGCGCAAACCGTTGTGAAAGCCGTTGACGCGTGGAGGTGTGAGCAATCCGCTACCATCCGATTAGTAAAACGGCGCGCAAACCGTGAAAGACGTTGACGACCGGAAGAAAGAGCGAGGTGCTGCCATCCGCGGAGTAAAACGGCGCGCAAACTAGGAAAGACGTTGACGACCGGAAGAAAGAGCGATGTGCTACCATCCGAGGAGTAAAACGGCGCGCAAACCGTGAAAGAAGTTGACGACCGGAAGAAAGAGCGATGCGCTGCCATCCGCAGAGTAAAACGGCGCCCAAACCTTCGTGAAAGCCGTCGACTAGCGGAAGAATGAGCAATGCGCTGACATCTGCTGCGCAAAACGGCGCGCAAAACGTGAAAGAGGTTGAGGACTGGAAGAACGAGCGATGCGCTGCCATCCGCGGAGGAAAACGGCGCGAAAACCGTTGTGAAAGCAGTTGACGAGCGGAAGAATGAACAATACGCTGCCATCCACTGGGCAAAATGGCACGCAAACTGTGAATGCCATTGACCAGTGGAAGAATGAGCATTCCGCGGATATCCGCTGAGCAATACCGCACGCAAACAGTCGGGAAAGCCGGTAACGAGCAGAAGAATGAGGAATCCGCGGCCACCCGTGGAGGAAAATGGGGCGCAAACCGTGAGAGCCGTTGACGAGTGGAAGAATGAGCAATCCGCAGCCATCCTCTGAGCAATATGGCGCGTAAACCAAAGGGAAAGCCATTGACAAGGAGATGAACGAGCAATCCGACGCCATCCACTCAGTAATACGTTGCACAAACTGTCATGAAAGCTGTTGACGAGCGGAAGTATGGGGAATGCACTACCATCCACTGAGTGAGACTGGGCACAAACCGTCGTGAAAGGCGTCGACGAGCGGAAGAATGAGCAATCCGCTGCCATCCTTGGACCAATACGGCATATAAACCGGCGGGAAAGCCATTGACAAGCGGATGAACGAGCAATCCGCCACGATCCGCTGAGAAATACGGTGCGCAAACCATCGTGAAAGCTGTTGCCGAGCAGAAATATGCGCAATGCGCTGCCATCCACTGAGTAAGACTGAACGCAAACCGTCGTGAAGCCATCGACAAGCGGAAGAATGAGCAATCCACTGCCATCCGCGGAGTAAAACGGCATGCAAACCGTGAAAGACGTTGACGACCGGAAGAAAGAGTGATGCTCTGCCATCCGAGGAGGAAAACAGCGCGCAAACCATGAAAGACGTTAACGACCGGAAGAAAGAGAGATGCGCTGCCATCCGAGGAGGAAAATGGCGTGCAAACCGTCGTGAAAGCCATTGACGAGCGGAGGTGTAGGCAATCCGCTGCCATCCGCGGATAAAACGGCACGCAAACCATGAAAGACATTGACGACCAGAAGAAAGAGCGATACGCTGCCATCCACGGAGTAAAACAGCGCGCAAACCATGAAAGATGTTGACGACCGGAAGAAAGAGCGATGCGCTGCCATCCGAGCAGTAAAACGGTGCGCAAACCGTGAAAGACGTTGATGACCGGAAGAAAGAGCGATGCACTGCCATCTGCTGAGTAAGACAGCGCGCAAACGGTCGTGAAAGCCATTGACGAGCGGAAGAATGAGCAATGCGCTGCCATCCGCAGAGTAAAACAGGGCCCAAACCGTCGTGAAAGCCGTCGACTAGCGGAAGAATGAGCAATGCGCTGATATCCGCTGCGCAAAATGGCGCGCAAACCGTGAAAGACATTGACGACTGGAAGAACGAGCGATGCGCTGCCATCCGCGGAGGAAAACGGTGCGCAAACTGTTGTGAAAGCCGTTGACGAACGGAAGAATGAGCAATCCGCTGCCATCATCTGCGCAAAACGGCGCGCAAACCGTGAAAGCCATTGGCGAGCAGAAGAATGAGCAATTCGCTGCCATCCGCAGAGTAATACGTTGCGCGAACTGTCGGGTAAGCCATTGATGAGCGGAGGTATGAGCAATGCACTGCCCTCCGCTGAGCAATACGGCGCGCAAACCGTCGTGAAAGCCATTGACGAGTGGAGGTGGGGGCAATCCGATACCATCCGCTGAGCAATACGGTACACAAACCGTCGTCAAAGCCGTTGATGAGCGGAAGAATGAGCAATCCACAGCCATCCGCCGACCAATACGGTGCGCAAACCGTCGTAAAAGCCGTTGACAAGCGGAGGTGTGAGCAATCCGCTGCCATCCGCTGAGCGTTACGGCGCGCAAACCGTCGTGAAAGCCGTTGACGAGCGGAAGAATGAGCAATCTGCTGACGTCTGCTGACCGATACGGCGCGCAAACCATCGTGAAAGCCGTTGACAAGCGGAGGTGTGAGCAATCCGCTGCCATCCGCTGAGCAATACGGCGCACAAACCGTCGTAAAAGCCGTTGACGAGCAGAGGTGTGAGCAATGTGATGCCATCCACTGAGCAATACGGCGCGCAAACCGCCGTGAAAGCCGTTGACGAGCGTAGGTGTGAGCAATCCGATGCCATCCACTGGCCAATACGGCGCGCAAACCGTCGTGAAAGCCGTTGACGAGCGGAAGAATGTGCAATCCGCTGCCATCCGCTGAGCAATACGGCGCGCAAACCATCGTGAAAGCCGTCGACGAGCGGAAGAATGAGCAATCCGCTGCCATCCGCTGACTGATACGGAGCGCAAACCATCGTGAAAGCCGTTGACAAGCGGAGGTGTGAGCAATCCGCTGCCATCCGCTGAGCAATACGGCGCGCAAACCATTGTAAAAGCCGTTGACGAGTAGAGGAGTGAGCAATACGATGCCATCCACTGAGCAATATGGCGCGCAAACCACCGTGAAAGCCGTTGACGAGCGGAGGTGTGAGCAATCCGATGCCATCCACTGGCCAATGCGGCGCGCAAACTGTCGTGAAAGCCGTTGACGAGGGGAAGAATGAGCAATCCACTGCCATCCACAGAGCAAAACGGCGCACAAACCGTGAAAGCCGTTGACGAGCAGAAGTATGGGCAATGTGCTGCCATCCGCTGAGTAAGATGGCGGGTAAACCGTCGTGAAAGCCATCGACGAGCAGAAGATTGAGCAATGCGCTGCCATCCGCTGAGCAAAACGGCGCGCAAACAGCGACAGACGTTGACGAGAGGAAGAACGAGCGATACGCTGCCATTCGCTGAGTATGATGGCGTGCAACCCGTTATGAAAGCCGTCAATAAGCGCGATAATGACCAATGCGCTGCCATCCGCTGAGTAAAACGGCACGCAACCCGTCGTGAAAGCTGTCGACGAGCGGAAGAATGAGCGATGCGCTGCCATTCGCTGAGGAAAACGGCGCGCAAACTGTGAAAGCCGTTGACGAGCGGAAGAATGAGCAATACGCTGCTATCCTCTGAGCGATACGGCGCTCGAACCGTCGGGAAAGCCGTTGAAGAGCGGAGGTGTGAGCAATCCGCTGCCATCCGCTGCGCAATACAGCGCGCAAACTGTTGTGAAAGCTGTTGACGAGCGGAGGTATGAGCAATCTGATGCCATCCGCTGAGCCATACAGTGCACGAACCATCGTGAAAGCCGTTGACGGATGGAAGTATGAGCAATTCGCTGCCATCCGCAGAGCAATACGGCGCACTAACTGACGGGAGAGCCATTGACGAGCAGAAGTATGAGCAATCCGCTGCCATCCGCTTGTCAACACGGCGCGAAAACCGGCGTGAAAGCCATTGACGAGCGGAAGTATGAGCAATCCGCTGCCATCCGCTGAGCAATACGGCGCGCAAACCATCGTGAAAACCGTTGACGAGCGAATGAATGAGCGATCTGCCTAGCCATCTGCTGAGTAATTCGGTGCGAAAACCATCGTACAAGCCGTTGACGAGTGCAAGAATGAGCAATCCGCTGCCATCCACTGAGGAATACGGTACCCGAACCGGCCGGCGATAATAGACATCGATTACCGGAATATTGAGTAATCCGCTTCCATTCGCTGAGCAAAACGGTGTGCAAACCGGGAAAGCCATTGATGAGCGGAAGAATGAGCAATCCGCTGACATCCGCTGAGCAATACGGCGTGTAAACCGTGGTGAAACCCATTGACGACCGGAAGTAAGAGGAATCTGCTACCATCCACTGACGAATAAGGCACGCAAACCGTCATGAAAGCCATTGACGAGCGGAGGTATCAGCAATCCGATGCCATCCGCTGAGCCATACAGCGCGCCAACCGTCGTGAAAGCCATTGACGAGCAGAAGAATGATCAATGCGCTGCCATCCGCTCAGCAATACGGTGCGCAAACCGTCATGAAAGCTATTGACGATCGGAAGAATGAGCAATGCGCTGCCATCCGCCTAGCAATACGGCAGGCAAACTGCCATCCGTTGAGCAATACAGCACACAAAACGTCGTGTAAGTCGTAAACGACCGGAAGAATGAGCGATACGGCGAGCAATCTACGGTGGGTGTAAGGTTATCAAAGTCGTCGACAAGTGGATGAAATGAGTAAACCCACGATCAAGCTGTTGTGCCCTCCGTCGAGCAATACAGCACGCAAAACGTCGGGTAAGTCGTAGACAAGCGGAAGAATGAGCGATACGGTGAGAAATCTACGGCAGGTTGAACGTCAGCAAAGTCATCGACAAGCGGATGAAAGGAGTGAACCCACGAACGAGTAATAGTGCCAGCCGCTGAGCAATAAGACGAGCAAACCGTTGTGAAAGCCGTCGACGAGCGAAATGATGAGCGATATGGCAACCAATCTTCGGTGCCTGGAATATTAGCAATGTCATCGACCAGCGGAAGAATTGAATGAACCTACAAAAGAGATGTAGAGTCATCCGTCAATCAATTCGGCACGCAAACCGTCGTGAAAGCCATTAACGAGCGGAAGAATGAGTAATCTGCTGCCATCCGCGGCGCAATACGGTGCGCAACCCGTCTTTAAAGCCATTGACGAGCGGAAGTATGAGCAACCTGCTGCCATCCGCTGAGCAATACGGCGCGCGAACTGTCGGAAAAGCCGTTGACGAGCACAAGAATCAGCAATGTGCTGCCATCCCCTGAGCAATACGGCGCGCAAACCGTTGTGAAAGCCATTGACGAGCGTAAGTATAAGCAATGCGCTGCCATCCACTGAGCAATACGGCGTGCAAACTGTCGGAAAAGCCGTTGATGAGCGGAAGAATGAGCAATATCGCTGCCATCCACTGAGCAATATGGCGCGCAATCCGTCGTGAAAGCCGTTGACGAGCGGAAGTATGAGCAATCTGCGGTCATCCGCTGAGCAATACGGCTCGCAAACCGTCGGAAAAGCCGTTAACGAGCGGAAGAATGAGCAATGTGCTACCATCCGCTGAGCTATACGGCGCGCAATCCGTCATGAAAGCCGTTGACAAGTGGAAGTATGACCAATCCGCCGCCATCCGCAGAGAAATACGGCACTAAAACCATCGTGAAAACTGTTGACGAGTGCAAGAATGAGCAATACGCTGCCATCCGCAGACTAATACAGCCCGTAAACCGTCGTGAAAGCTGTTGACGAGCGGAAGAATCAGGTATCCGCTGCCATCCGCTGCCATCCGCTGAGCAATACCGTGTGCCATCCGTCGTGAAAGCCGTTGACAAGCGGAAGATAGGGCGATCTGCAGAGACATTCGCCGAGCAATATGGCGCAGAAACCGTCATGAAAGTCATTGACAATCTGAAGAATGAGCGATACCATGAGCAATCTAACATGCGTGGAACGTTAGCAAAGTCATCGACAGGCGGAGGCGATCGGTGACCCCACGAGCTGGCAGTAGTACCAGCCATCGAGCAATGCGGCACACGAACCGTTGGGTAAGCCATCGACGAGCAGAAGAAAAACCGCTCCAGCGAGCCATCTGTAAAGCAATACGGCATGCAAACCGTCGTGAAAGCCGTCGAAAAGCAAAAGAAGTAGCGATCCGGCAAGCAATGCAGCGTACGAAGTGTTAGTAACACTGACTACGAGTAAAAGATTGAGCGATCCCTGCAGCGGCGGCAGGCTTGGGATTGCCACCGCAGTGGTTAGGGTTTCCGGAGGTCATTCACGCCATGGCCCTACCTACAGCGGCGGCAGGCTTGGCATTGCCGCCATAGTGGTTAGGGTTCCACACAGGAATTAACTGGCGGATGGAAAAGCATCTCACCTAACAAGATGGCTAGACTGCCGTCGACGAGCAGGAGTAAAGAGTGATCCGCCGAGCCATTCGCCGAGCAATACAGTACACGAATCTACGGCACCTAGAATGTTAGCGTAGTCATCAAAAAGCGTAAGAAATGAGTGAACCCACAAACGAGCTATAGTCCCATTCGCCGTGCAATACGACGAGCGGAAGATTGCGTGATCCGCCGAGTGATCCGCTGAGCAATACGGCGTGCAAACCATTGTGAAAGCCATTGACAAGCGGAAGAATGAGCAATCTACTGCCATCCGCTGAGCAACACTGCTGGCAAACCGTCGTGTAAGACGTTGACGAGTGGATGAGCGAGTGATCAGCCGAGTGATCCGCTGAGCAATACACTGCGCGAACCTAGCTGCGGATAGGTTGGCGGATCGCACAATCATCCGCTGGTCAATGGCTTTCACGACAGTTCGCGCACCGTAGTGCTCAGCAGATCGCTCAGCGGATCGCTCAATCTAGCGCTCGTCAACGGCTTTCACGACAGTTCACGCACCGTATTACTCAGTGGATCACCTGGCGGATACCTCAATCATCCGCTCGTCGACGGCTTACACGATGGTTTGCACGCCGTATTGCTCCGCAGATGTCAGTAGATTGCTCATTCTTCCGCTCGTCAATGGCTTTCACAATGGTTTTCGCACCGTATTGCTCAGCGGATCACTCGGCAGATCGCGCAATCTTCCGCTCGTCGTATTGCACAGCGATTGGGACTACAGCTCGTTCGTGGGTTCACTCATTCCTTACGCTTTTCGATGACTACACAAACATTCTACGTGCCGTAGATTCCAGTACTGTATTGCTCGGTGGATGGCTCCGCAGATCGCTCATTACTCCTGCTCGTCGACAGCAGTCTGGCCATCTTGTTAGGTGAGATGCTTTGCCATCCACCAGTTAATTCCTGTGTGCAACCCTAACCACTGCGGCGGCAATGCCAAGCCTGCCGCCGCTGTAGGTAGGGCCATGGCGTGAATGACCTCCAGAAACCCTAACCACTGTGGTGGCAATCCCAAGCCTGCCACCGCTACAGGGATCACTCAATCTTTTACTCGTAGTCAGTGTTACTAACACTTCGTACGCTGCATTGCTTGGCGGATCGCTCCTTCTTTTGCTTTTCGACGGCTTTGAACACGGTTTGCATGCCGTATTGCTTAACGGATGGCTCGCTGGAGCAGTTTTTCTTCTGCTCGTCGACGGCTTACCCAACGGTTCGTGTGCCGCATTGCTCGATGGCTGGCACTACTGCCAGCTTGTGGGGTCACACATCGCCTCCGCCTGTCGATGACTTTGCTAACGTTCCACGAACAGTAGATTACTCACGGTATCGCCCGTTCTTCCGATCGTCAATGGCTTTCATGACGGTTTGCGCGCCGTATTGCTCGGCGAATGTCTCTGCAGATCGCCCAATCTTCCGCTTGTCAACGGCTTTCACGACGGATGGCACGCGGTATTGCTCAGCGGATGGCAGTGGATGGCAGCAGATTGCTCATTCTTCCGCTCGTCAACGGCTTTCACGACGGTTTGCGCTGTATTGCTCAGCGGATGGCAGCGGATTGCTCATTCTTGCACTCGTCAATGGCTTTCACGACGGTTTTCGCGCTATATTTCTCAGCGGATGGCGGCAGATTGTTCATTCTTTCTCTCGTCAACGGCTTTCACGACGGTTTGCGCGCCGTATTGCTCAGCGGATGGTAGCGGATTGCTCATACTTCCGCTCGTCAAAGGCTTTCACGACGGATTGCGCGCCGTATTGCTCAGCAGATGGCAGCGCATTGTTCATTCTTCTGCTCGTCAACTACTTTTCCAACGGTTTGCGCGCCGTGTTGCTCCGAGGATGACAGTGGATTGCTCATACTTCCGCTCGTCAAAGGCTTGCACGACGGATTGCACGCCCTATTGCTCAGCGGATGGCAGCGGATTGCTCATACTTCCGCTCGTCAAGGGCTTTCATGACGGATTGCGCGCCGTATTGCTCAGCGGATGGCAGCGCATTGCTCCTTCGATCCACTCGTCAACGGCTTTTCCGACGGTTTGCGCGCTGTATTGCTCAGCGGATGGCAGCGGATTGCTCATTCTTGCACTCATCAATGGCTTTCACGCCGGTTTGCACGCCGTATTGTTCAGCGGATGGCAGCGGATTGCTCATTCTTCTGCTCGTCAACGGCTTTCACGACGGTTTTCGCGCCGTATTGCTCAGCGGATGGCAGCGGATTGCTCATACTTCTGCTCTTCAACGCCTTTCACGACGGTTCGCGCGCTGTATGGCTCAGCGGATGGCTGCGGATTGCTCATTCTTCCGGTCGTCAACAGCTTTCACGACGGTTCGCGTGCCGTATGGATCAGCGGATGGTAGCGGATTCCTCATTCTTCTGCTCGTCAATGGCTTTCACGACGGTTTGCGCGCCGTATTGCTCAGCGGATGGCAGTGGATTGCTTATTCTTCCGCGGCTTTTCCAACGGTTTGCGCGCCGTATTGCTCAGCGGATGGCAGCGCATTGCTCATACTTCTGCTCTTCAAAGGCTTTCACGACGGATTGCGCGCTGTATTGCTCAGTGGATGGCAGCGCATTGCTCATACTTCCGCTCTTCAAAGGCTTTCACGACGGATTGCGCGCTGTATTGCTCAGTGGATGGCAGCGCATTGCTCATACTTCCGCTCGTCAATGGCTTTCACAACGATTTGCACGCCGTATTGCTCAGCGGATGACAGCGGATTGCTCATTCTTCCGCTCACCAACAGGTTTCACAATGATTTGCGCGCCGTATCGCTCTGCGAATGGCTCGGTGGACGGCATTACTGCTCGGTAGTGGGTTCACTCATTTCTTCCGCTTGTAGATGACTTTCCTAATGTTCTACGTGCCGTAGATTGCGCGTTGCTTCGCTCATTCCTTCGCTCGTCAGCGGCTTTCACGAGGGTTTACATGCCAGATTGCTCTGCGGATAGCTCCACGGATCGCCCCTTCTTCGGCTTGTTGACTGCTATTTTCTGCTGCCGGTTCGCATACCGTTTTGCTTGGGGGATGGCTTGGCGGATAGCTACTTACTCCCACTCATCGACGGTCTAGCCATCTTGCTAGCTGAGAAACTTCTCCTCACCCCAGTTAATTCCTGCCTGTAACCCTAACCACTGCGGCAGCTATGCCAAGTCTGCCGCTGCCATAGGTAGCACCATGGCGAGGATGACCTCAGGAAACCCTAACCACTGCGGCGGCAATGCCAAGCCTGCCACCGCTGTAGCTAGTGCCTTGGCGAGGATTGACCTACGAGAACTATAATCATGTGACAATATCGTACAACAAATCTGCACGATATTGTCACGTGCTTAGTACACGCCAAATCAATTGAACAAAATGAAGAAATAAAACGATCAGGGCCTGACTGATGAACTCGCAACGGGCCTGCACAAGGCTTTGCACACCATATTTCTCGGCGGATCGCACATTACTTCCGTATATCGACGGTTCACCCGCCGTATTGCTCGTCTGATGAAACGTCATCTCGTTCGTTGGTTCACTCATTTCATCCGCTTGTCAATGAATTTACTAACGATCCAGGCACTTCAGCGGGCTCGCCAAATGGTTAATTCGTTCGCTCTTCGACAGCTTTCACGACGGTTTGCATGCCAAATTGTTTGAAGGATGGATAGGCAGATCGCTCATTCTTCCGCTCGTTGAAGGCTTTCACGACAGTTTGCATGCCATGTTGCTCTGCGGATCGCTTGCTGGATAGCTTATTCTTCCGCTCGTCGACGGCTTTCCCAAATGTTTGGGTGCCGTATAGCTCGACGGAAGGTAAGTCGGCTCATCTGTGGGTTCACTCATATCTTCCGCCTGTCGATGACTTTGCTAACTTTCTACGCGCCCTAGATTGCTCGCCGTATCGCTTATTCTTCTGCTCGTCGACGTCAATTATCCCCGGCCGGTTCGCGTACCGTATTCCTCAGCGGATGGCAGCGAATTACTCATTCTTGCACTCATCAATGGCTTTCACGACGGTTTTCGCGCCGTATTTCTCAGCGGATTGCGGCGGATTGCTCATTCTTCCACTCGTCAACGGCTTTCACGACGGTTTGGGCGCCGTATTGCTCAGCGGATGGCAGCGGATTTCTCATACTTCCACTGGTCAAAGGCTTTCACGATGGATTGCGCGCCGTATTGCTCAGCGGATGGCAGCGGATTGCTGATACTTCCGCTCGTCAACAGCTTTCACAACAGTTTGCGCGCCGTATTTCCCCACGGATGGCAGCAGATTGCTCATTCTTTCTCACGTCAACGGCTTTCACAACGGTTTTCGTGCCGTATTGCTCAGCTGATAACAGCGCATTGCTTATTCTTCCGCTTGTCAATGGCTTTCACGACAGTTTTCGCGCCGTATTGCTCCACGGCTGGCAGCGGATTGCTCATTCTTCCACTCGTCAACGGCTTTCACGACGGTTTGCATGCCGTATTTCTCAGCGGATGGCAGCGGATTGCTCATTCTTTTTCTCGTCACCGGCTTTCACGACGGTTTTCGCGCCGTATTGCTCGGCGGATGGCAGCGGATTGCTCATTCTTGCTCTAGTCAACGGCTTTCACGACAGTTTTTGCGCCGTATTGCTCAGCTTATGACAGCGCATTGCTTATTCTTCCGCTTGTCAATGGCTTTCACGACAGTTTTCGCGCCGTATTGCTCAGCGGCTGGCAGCGGATTGCTCATTCTTCCACTCGTCAACGGCTTTCACGACGGTTTGCACGCCGTATTTCTCAGTGGATGGCAGCGGATTGCTCATTCTTTTTCTCGTCACCGGCTTTCACGACGGTTTTCACGCCGTATTGCTCCGCGGATGGCAGCGGATTGCGCATTCTTCCGGGCGTCGACGGCTTTTACGACGGTTTGCGTGCCGTGTTACCCAGCGGTTGGCAGCGGCTTGCTCATTCTTGCACTAGTCAACGGCTTTCACGAAGGTTTTCGCGCCGTATTGCTCCTCGGATGGTAGCGGATTGCAGATTCTTCTACGCGTCGACGGCTTTCACGACGGTTTGCGCGCCGTATTGCCCAGCGGTTGGCAGCGGATTGCTCATTCTTGCACTAGTCAACAGCTTTCACAACGGTTTGTGTGCCGTATTTCCCAGTGGATGGGAGCGGATTGCGCATTCTTTCTCTCGTCAACGGGTTTCACGACGGTTTGCGTGCCGCATTTCTCAGCGGATGGTGGCGGATTGCTCATTCTTTCTCTCGTCAACTGCTTTCACGACGGTTTTCGCGCCGTATTGCTCCGCAAATGGCAGCGGATTGCTCATTCTTCCGCGCATCGATGGCTTTCACGACGGCTTGCGTGCCATATTGCTCATCGGATTGCTCGCTGGATCGATTATTCTTCCGCTCGTACGCGGCTTTGCCAACTGTTTGCATGCCGTATGGCTCGACGGAAGGTAAGTCGGCTCATCTGTGGGTTCACTCATATGTTCCACTTGTCGATGACTTTGCTAAGGTTCTACGCACCGTAGATTGCACGCCGTATCGCTCATTCATTCGCTCGTCGACGTCTGTTATCCCCGGCCGGTTCTCGTACCGTATTCCTCTGTGGATGGCAGCCGATCACTCATTCTTGCACTCGTCAACGGCTTTCACGATGGTTTTCACGCCGTATTGCTCAGCAGATGGCTAGGCAGATCGCTCATTCGTTTGCTCGTCAACGGCCTTCATGACGGATTGCGCGCCGTATTCCTCAGCGGATGGCAACGGATTACGCAGATCTCCACTCGTCACCGGCTTTCACGACAGTTTTCGCGCCGTATTTCTCAGCAGATGGCAGCGGATTGCTCATTCTTCCACTCGTCAACGGTTTTCACAATGGATTGCCCGCCGTATTGCACAGCGGATGGCGCGGCGAATCGCTCATTCTCTCTCTCGTTAACGGTTTTCATGACGGTTTGCGCGCAGTATTGCTCAGCGGATGGCAGCGAAGTGCTCACTCCTCCGCTCGTCCACGGCTGGCCCGACGGTTCGCGTGCTGTATTGCTCAGCGGTTGGCAGCGCATTGCTTATTTCTGCACTCGTTAACGGCTTTTCCAACGGTTAGCCCGCCGTAGTGCTCAGCAGATGGCAGCGGATTGCTCCTACTTCTGCACGTCAAAGGGTTTCACGACGGTTTGCACACCGTATTGCACAGCGGATGGCAGCGGATTGCTCATTCTTCCGCTCGTCAACGGCTTTTCCAACGGTTAGCCCGCCATAGTGCTCAGCAGATGGCAGCAGATTGCTCATACTTCCGCTCGTCAAAGGCTTTTACGACGGATTGCGCGCCGTATTGCACAGCGGATGGTAGCGGATTGCTCATACTTCCGCTCGCCATAGGCTTTCACGACGGATTACGCGCTTTATTGTTCAGCCGATGGCAGCTGATTGCTCATACTTCCGCTCGTCAAAGGCTTTCTCAACGGTTTGCGCACCGTATTGCACAGCAGATGGCAGCGGATTGCTCATTCTTCCGCTCGTCAACGGCTTTTCCAACGGTTAGCCCGCCGTAGTGCTCAGCAGATGGCAGCGGATTGCTCATACTTCCGCTCGTCAAAGGCTTTTACGATGGATTGTGCGCCGTATTGCACAGCGGATGGCAGCGGATTGCTCATACTTCCGCTCGTCATAGGCTTTCACGACGGATTACGTGCTTTATTGCTCCGCGGATGGCAGCGGATTGCTCTTTCATCTGCTCGTCAATGGCTTTTCTGATGTTTTGCGTGCCGTATTGCTCACCGGATGGCAGCGGATTGCTCATACTTCCACTCGTCAACGGCTTTCACGACTGTTTGCTCACCATATTGCTCGTCTGATCGCTTGCTGGATCGATTATTCTTCCGCTCGTACGCGGCTTTGCCAACTGTTTGCACACTGTGTGGCTCGACGGAAGGTAAGTCAGCTCACCTGTGGGTTCACTCAGATCTTCTGCTTGTCGATGACTTTGCTATCATTCTACGTGTATAGATTCCTCACCGTATCACTCATTCTTCCGCTCGTCGATGTCTGTTATCCCCAGCCGGTTCGCATACCGTGTTCCTCAGCGGATGGCAGCCGATTGCATATGCTTGCACTCGTCAACAGTTTTCATAATGGATTGTCCGCCGTTTTGCACAGCGGATGGCGCGGTGGATTGCTCGTTCGTTCGCTCGTCAATGTCTTTTATGACCGTTTGCGTGCCGTATTTCTCCGGGGATGGCAGCGGATCACTCGTTCTTCCACTCGTGAACAGTTTTCACGATGGATTGCCCGCCGTATTGCACAGCGGATGGCGCAGTTGATCGCTCGTTCGTTCGCTTGTCAACGGCTTTCACGATGGTTTACGCGCCGTGTCGCCCATTCGATATTAGCAGATTCCTCTTACTTCCGGTTATCAATGACTTTCACCATGGTTTACACGCCGTATTGCTCAGTGGATGGCAGCGGATTGCTCATTCTTCCGCTCGTCAATGGCTTTTACGGTTTGCGCGCTGTATTTCTCTGCGAATGGCAGCGGATTGCTCATTCTTCCACTCATTAATGGCTTTTCCGACGGTTTGCACACCGATTTCCTTAGCGGATAGCAGTACATTGTTCGTTCTTCCGCGCGTCAACTTCTTCTCCGGTTTGCAAGCTGTATTGCTCAGCGGATCACAGCGGATTGCCAATACCTCCGCTCGTCATCGTCTTTCGCGATAATTTGTGTGCCGTATTGCTCAGTGGATGGCAACGGGTTGCTCATACTTACGCTCGTCAATGGCTTGCATGACAGATTGCGCACCGTATTGCTCCACGGATGGCAGCAGGTTGTTCATCCCTGCGCTCGTCAATGGCTTTCCCGGCAGTTCGTGCGCCATATGGCGTAGCGGATGGCAGTGCATTGCTCATTTTTCCGCTTGTCAATGGCTTTCCCGATGATTTGCGCACCGTATTGCTCCGCGGATGGCAGCGGATTGCTCATTTTTCCACTCGTCAACGGCTTTCACGACAATTTGCGCGCCGTATTGCTCAGTGTATAGCAGCACATTGCCCATTCTTCCACTCGTCAATGGCTTTCACGACGGCTTTCGCGCCCTATTGCTCAGCGGATAGCAGCTGATTGCTCATTCTTCCACACGTCAACGGCTTTCACGATGATTTGCGCGCCGTATTGCTCTGCGGTTGGCAGCACATTGCGTATTCATCCACTCGTTAACGGCTTTGCCAACGGTTCGAGTGCTGTATTTCTCAGCAGATTGCAGCAGATTGCTCATACTTACGCTCGTCAACGGCTTTCACGACGGATTGCGCACCGTATTGCTCCGTGGATGGCAGCGGATTGCTTATACCGCTGTTCATCAACGGCTTTCTCAACGGTTTGCGTGCCGTATTGCGCAGCGGATGGCAGCGCATTGCTCATTCTTCCGCTCGTCAACGGCTTTCCCGACGGTTTGCGCGCCGTGTTGCTCAGCGGATAGCAGTGCATTCCTCATTCTTCCGCTCGTTAACGGCTTTTCCGACGGTTTGCGCGCAGTATTGCTCAGCGGACAGCGGCCGATTGCACATTCTTTCGCTCGTCAACGGCTTTCACGACGGTTTGCCCACTGTTTTGCTCCACGGATGGCAGCACATTGCTCATTCTTCCGCTCGTCACCAGCTTTTCCAACGGTCTGCGCGCCGTATTGCTCAGTGGGTGGCAGCGTATTCCTCTTACTTCCGGTCGTCAACGGCTTTCACCACAGTTTGCGCGCCATATTGCTCAGTGGATAGCAGCAGATTGCTCATTCTTCCACTCGTCAACGGCTTTCACGGTTTGCGCGCTGTATTTCTTAGCGAATGGCAGTGCGTTGCTCATTCTTCCACTCATCACCGGCTTTCCCAACGGTTTGTGCACCGATTTCCTTAGCAGATGGCAGTACATTTTTCGTTCTTCCATGCGTCAACAGCTTCTATGGTTTGCGAGCCGTATTGCTCAGCGGATCACAGCGGATTGCCAATACCTGCGCTCGTCATCGTCTTTCGTGATAGTTCATGTGCAGTATTGCGTAGTGGATGGCAGCGGATTGCTCATTCCTACTCTCGTCAACAGCTTTCCCTACTGTTTGCACGCTGTATTGCTAAGCGGATGGCAGCGGATTGCTCATTCTTCCGCTCGTTAACGGCTTTCATGACGGTGTGCGCGCCGTATTGCTCAGCGGATGGCGGCCGATTGCACATTCTTTCTCTTGTCAACGGCTTTCACGACGGTTTGCCCGCTGTATTACTCCGCGGATGGCCGCGCATCGCTCATTCTTCCGCCCGTCACCAGCTTTTCCGACGGTCTGCGCACCGTATTGCTCAGCGGATGGCAGCGCATTTCTCTTACTTCCGGTCATCAACGGCTTTCGCCTCGGTTTGCCCGCCGTATTGCTCAGCGGATGGCAGCAGATTGCTCATTCTTCCACTCATTAACGGCTTTCCCGACGGTTTGCGCGCTGTATTGCTCCGCGGATGGCAGCGCATTGCTGATTCTTCCGCTCGTTAACGGCTTTTCCAACGGTTTACGCGCCGTATTGCTCTGCGGATGGCAGTGGATTGCTCATTCATCAGGAAAAAATTTCTGCGTCCGGATGCAGGGGCTGTGTCCGGACGCTAAATATGCGACTGAAACGTCTAGACGCTCGGAACGCAAACTGGCAAGGTATTCGCCGCCCGGACGACGCATGTCAGCGCACATGCCGCTCCGAACGAGAAACGCCTGTGCATATGTGCACCAGACGGAGATGGGCAGCGCATTGGCCTTCCGGACGACTAATGTCACGGCAAATGTCATCCGGACGACGCATGCCATGGCATCTGCCTTCTGGACGAGGAGTGTCAGGGCATTTGCCTTCTGGACGCAGCGCGTGGCTTACAGACGCAGAGTATCAAGGCAAATGTCTTCCGGACGACGCGCGCCACGGCATCTGCCTTCTGGACAATGCGTGCCATGGCATCTGCCTTCTGGACGAGGAGTGTCAGGGTATTTGCCTTCTCAACACGGTGCTAGTCTTACGGACGCAGATTGTCAAGGCAAATGTTGTCCGGACGACGCGTGCCATGGCATCTGCCTTCCGGACGAGGAGTGTCAGGGCATTTGCATTCTGAAGCAGCGCGAGTCATACGGACGCAGATTGTCAAGGCAAATGTCGTCCGGACGACGCATGCCATGCATATACCTTCCGGACGACACACGCCACGGCATCTGCCTTCCGGACGAGGAGTGTCAGGGCATTTTCCTTCCGGACGCAGATTGTCAAGGCAAATGTCGTCGGGACGACGCGCGCCACGGCAACTGCCTTCTGGACGACGCGTGCCACGGCATCTACCTTCTGGACGAGGAGTGTCAGGGCATTTGCCTTCTGAACTGTGCGCGAGTCTTACGGACGCAGATTGTCAAGGCAAATGTCATCCGGACGACGCATGCCATGACATATACCTTCCGGACAACGCGCGCCACGG
>Ga0307508_10000532_pt1 | contig 45338 bp, 47 predicted proteins | sample 9_EM_MG_FD_203089 | JGI IMG/M metagenome (GOLD analysis project Ga0307508, IMG submission 203089) | Populus trichocarpa ectomycorrhiza microbial communities from riparian zone in the Pacific Northwest, United States - 9_EM | ecosystem: Host-associated > Plants > Roots > Unclassified | place... | reverse complement strand
CATCAACGCGATCCTTGCGCTCCTTGACCTCGACCTCGGTCGCGCCGCCGACGCGGATCACCGCGACGCCGCCCGCGAGCTTGGCCAGACGCTCCTGCAGCTTCTCACGGTCGTAGTCCGAGGTGGTCTCCTCGATCTGCGCCTTGATCTGCGCCACACGCGCCTCGATGTCGACCTTCTTGCCGCCGCCGTTGACGATCGTGGTGTTCTCCTTGTCGATCATCACCTTCTTGGCGCGACCGAGCATGGCGAGCGTGACGTTCTCGAGCTTGATGCCGAGATCTTCCGAGATCGCCTGGCCGCCGGTCAGGATCGCGATGTCCTGCAGCATGGCCTTGCGGCGATCGCCGAAGCCCGGAGCCTTGACGGCCGCGACCTTGAGGCCACCGCGCAGACGGTTGACGACCAGGGTGGCGAGTGCCTCGCCTTCGACGTCTTCGGCGACGATCACGAGCGGCTTGCCGGTCTGCACCACCGCTTCGAGCAGCGGCAGCAGTTCGTTCAGCGAGGAGAGCTTCTTCTCGTTGATCAGGATGTAGGCGTCGTCCATCTCGACGCGCATCTTGTCGGCGTTGGTGATGAAGTAGGGCGAGATGTAGCCGCGGTCGAACTGCATGCCCTCGACGACGTCGAGTTCGGTCTCCAGCGACTTCGCCTCTTCAACCGTGATGACGCCCTCGTTGCCGACCTTCTTCATGGCGTCGGCGAGGAACTTGCCGATTTCGGCGTCGCCGTTGGCGGAGATGGTGCCGACCTGGGCGATCTCCTCGTTCGAGGTGACCTTCTTGGAGTTCTTGACGAGGTCGGCGACCACGGCTTCCACCGCAAGGTCGATACCGCGCTTGAGGTCCATCGGGTTCATGCCGGCGGCAACCGCCTTGGCGCCTTCACGGACGATCGCAGCCGCAAGCACGGTCGCGGTGGTGGTGCCGTCGCCGGCCGCGTCCGCGGACTTGGAGGCGACTTCGCGCACCATCTGCGCGCCCATGTTCTCGAACTTGTCGTCGAGCTCGATCTCCTTGGCGACGGTGACGCCGTCCTTGGTGATGCGGGGGGCGCCGAACGACTTGTCGAGCACCACGTTGCGGCCCTTGGGGCCGAGGGTGACCTTCACGGCGTTGTTGAGGATGTCGACGCCGCGCAGCATGCGGTCGCGGGCATCAACGCCGAATTTGACTTCTTTGGCTGACATATTTGGTTTTTCCCTGAGTTGGTCTTTGCCCTCGTCCTGAGGAGCCCGCTCGTTTGCGCGCGTCGCGAAGGACGAGATGAGTGCGGTCTTGGCCTCATCCTTCGAGACGCCGGCTGCGCCGGCTCCTCAGGATGAGGGAACGGGCGGCGGTTTAGGCGGCCTTCTTCTTGGAAGCGGGGACGTCGGTGAGCACGCCCATGATGTCGCTTTCCTTCATGATCAAGAGCTCCTGGCCGTCGATCTTGACTTCGGTGCCCGACCATTTGCCGAACAGCACGCGGTCGCCGACCTGGATGTCGATCGGGATCAGCTTGCCGCTTTCGTCGCGGCCACCGGGGCCAACGGCGACGACTTCACCCTGGGAGGGCTTTTCCTTGGCTGTGTCGGGAATGATGATGCCGCCAGCGGTCTTCTCTTCGGCGTCGATGCGCTTGATCACGACGCGGTCGTGAAGCGGACGGAATTTCATGCGGTCCTCCTAAGGTATTGAAGCTGTTGTCGAGTTTTGAATGATTGGCAGTCAGTGCCGGCGAGTGCCAGCCTGCCAGCATGGAGATAAGCGAGGCTCGACCGGCGAGCAAGGGCTTCTAGCAGAAAAATTAGCACTCATGCGAGGTGCCTGCCAAAATCCTTTGGCATCCTTAAAGGTCGATCCCCGACACCCCGTCCCCGTATTAGCACGTGCGGTAAGCTGCTGCTAATGCGTGAAATTTCAACAGACCATTAAACATTTAGGCTTGTGATGGGTTGGTTAAGTGCGTCACATTTCTCTCATGTGAGTGCATCTTTCCCGGGTGGCTCCCCGGTCCGCCGCTCGGACAATGCGCTCCTTAAATGGAGGTTGGCATGGTGTCGCGGGTTGAGGTTTCCGAAGACTTCCGGAAACAAGTGCTGGGTTACGGGCTGACGACGGCGCAGATTCTGTATCGGATGCCGGATCATCCGTCATTGCTGCAGACCTATGTCTGGCAGAATTACGATCTGTTTCCGAAGTTTCCGAAGTTGAAGGATTTCCTCGCTTTCTGGGAAGCGAAGCTGGAAGGCCCGCTCTATGCGGTCACCGTCGCACACTCCAAGCTGATCAAGCCGGCCGAGTTGCGCGCCGTCGACGGCGTGTTCCGGCTGCACTGAGGGCGGGCACAGGCTGGCTTTTGACGCTGGTCGCGCCTACATTCAGTACAGATGATCGAAGGTTCGAAAATGCGCAAGCGGGCGGTTGATTTGTCGTTGGAGGAATTGGCGGCTATGGGCGCCAATGCCGCGATGAGGGCTGCGCAGCAAGCGCAGGATGTCGGCTTGACCGTCACCGGTACAGTCGATTTTCTTGAGGACGGTTGCGTCGTCTCCCCGCTGGCGGAGCGACGTCCGTCGGGTTCGGTCGCGGTGCTTGGCGCAATCGGTGCGGAAAGCCAAGCGAACTCCGACGCCAGGTCCGGCAAGCCGGACGCTCGGAGTTCGGCCGATTGAGCGATCGGCCTTTTCTGCTGGTCATTGCTGGTCCAAACGGCTCCGGGAAAAGCACGCTTACCAACTACCTGATCGAAGCCGGCATCGATTTCGGGGAATACATCAACCCGGATGAAATCGCGGCTGCTCTCGACGCGCCAGAACCGCAACGCTCGAAGCGAGCGCAGGAAATTGCCGACCATCATCGCGAGCGCTGCCTGAGCAATCGTCTCAGTTTCAGTTTCGAGACGGTTATGTCTCATCCGAGCAAGGTGGATCTGATGATCCGCGCCGTCGACGCCGGTTACGACGTAACGGTGTATTTCGTCTGCACTTCCGATCCGGAAATCAACATAAGACGTGTGGCCAATCGCGTCAGGATCGGTGGCCATGACGTGCCACGGGAGCGAATCGTCGCCCGATATTGGCGGACGCTGGACCTGCTCTGCCACGCGGCGCTGGTCGCGCGCCGCACAGTGCTTTTTGACAACAGCGCGCTGGTCGGCTATCGCGCAAACGCGTTGCTGCCCGATCCGCAGAGCGGCTTGCGACCGGTCGGCGAAGTCATCGGAAACGGTCGGAACTATGCGCTCACGCTGGGATCGGACTCCCCGGCCTGGGTATATCAATTTCTGGCGCGGCCGCTGGACGAACTGGCACGAAGTTCCGACAGCGGGATCACGCTGACGATCGAGCAAAAAAAAGGTCCCTTGGCGCAGCCAACGCATCAGTAGCAGAGCTGTCACACCCGGTTCGGCCTCGCTTTGCAATTGCCGCCTTTCAGAGGAATGGATAACCTCTCATGGACGGTGCGTCCCGATACGGCGCACCTGATATCAGGGAGGCAACGATGGCCAGGAAGAAAAAGCCGGCGTCACGCGCCGCGGCCAAGACCACCGCTCAGAAGAAATCGCCGGGCCGCAAGGCCGCCGCCAAATCGGTTGCGCGCAAGAAGGTTGCAAGCCGCGGGCGCGCGTCGGCGATTGCAAAACCGAAGGCGCGACCGAAGCAGCGCATCGCCATCAGCCATCACCGCGAGGAGGATTTCAGGGCCGACGGCCTGCGCGCCTACGCCCAGTACCGCGACCTCGGAATTGCCGAGGCGAGCCAGGGCCTGGCGCGGGCGCATGTGATTCGCCTGATCGGGCCGTGCAACCCGGAGGAAGTCTCGAAGCTGCACTTCCACGACGTCGATTTCCAGATGGTCTATGTCCTGAAAGGCTGGATCAAGACCTACATGGAAGGGCAGGGCGAGACCCTGATGCAGCAGGGCAGCGCCTGGACCCAGCCGCCGCGCATCAAGCACCTGATCATGGACTATTCCGACGACGTCGAACTGCTCGAGATCATCCTGCCGGCGGATTTCAAGACGGTCGAACTTACGACGTAAATGGATGGAAGACTTTGCCGTGCGGTAGCGGCGGTAATATCGCATGGTATTCTCTGACGTCCTCCACGATGTTCGTGGCGAGATGGGCCTGCAACGACGGTGCAGGCTTGAGTAAGGTCTGTTCGTCTCGTTGCTCTCGTCCACCGCCCACCTTCGCACTGCGCCATCCGCGCAGGTGTTTCCGCAGCAACCGGCGCGTGCGGTCCGCACGCGGGATGCGGGGATTCGGGTCTATCGTGAAGACATCGACTGGCTGCGGGCCATCGCCGTGCTGGCGGTGGTCGCCTTCCATTTCCAGGCGCCCGCGGTGTACGGCGGCTTTGTCGGCGTCGACATCTTCTTCGTGATCTCGGGATATCTGATCACCGGGATCATCCGGTCGGAAGTTGCGGCAGGCCAGTTCTCCTTCGCGCGATTCTACGAGCGGCGGGTGCGCCGTCTGTTACCCGCGCTCTATGCGATGGTGGTGCTCACCACGCTGCCGTCGTTCCACTATCTGCTGACCTCCGAACGAGCCGAATTTTTCCGCTCGGCCGCTGCCGTCGTCACCTTTACCTCGAACATCTTCTTCTGGCTCCAGACCGGCTATTTCGACCACGCCGCGGTGGAAAAGCCGCTGCTGCATACCTGGTCGCTCGCGGTCGAGGAGCAGTTCTATCTGGCGCTGCCACTGATGCTGTGGGCGCTGTTGCGCGACAAGCGTGACAGCCGGCTGGTGCTGCCGGTCGCGCTCGGTGCGCTGACATTGGCCTCGTTCGCGCTCGGCGTCTTTCTGATGCGCACCGACTGCTCGGCGAGCGCGTTTTTCATGAGCGCGCCGCGGGCCTGGGAATTTCTGGTCGGCGGCCTGATCGCGCTTCCGTCGGTCCCGGTCTTGCGCAACGGTCTCGCGCGGCGGACCGCGAGAGCCATTGCGCTGGTCATGCTTGCGATCCCGATCTTCGCACTTCGCGAGGGGCCCGGCTTTCCCGGCGTCAACGCGCTTTTGCCATGCCTCGGGGCCATGCTCTTTATCTGGAGCGGGATCGGCGTGCCGACGCAAGCGCGCGCGCCATATTCGCCGCTCGGCATCGCAGCCTTCTTCGGCCGTATTTCCTATTCGCTCTATCTGTGGCACTGGCCGCTGTTCACCTTCGCGCGCTTCTCGAAGGCGAGCCTCGTGCTTGGCGCGAGCGACAAGATCGGCCTGTTCGCGCTCACGGTCGCCATCTCCTATCTGTCCTGGCGATTTGTCGAACAGCCGTTCCGCAACCGTACGCTCTTGTCGACCCGCCGCGATGCGTTCCGCCTGGCGGCGGCGAGTTCGGCGGTGCTGTTGGCCGCGAGCGTCGCCGGCGTCCTGTTGAGTAGCCGGCCTACGGAGTCCGATCGCGCCGCGGCGCAGCTGGAGGCGTATGATGCCTACGCCTACCGGCCGCTCTATCGCTTCGGCAGCTGTTTTGCGCCGGCCAGCGGCGCGTTCGACGAAACCTGCCTGGCGCCTGCGGCGGACAAGACCAATGTCCTGCTGTGGGGCGACAGCCTGGCCGCGCATTATTTTTACGGCTTGAGCCGGAACGCCGCTCCGCAAGGCGTCAATGTGCTGCAGGCGACGGACCCGGCCTGCATGCCGACATTCAACGCGGCCGCGCAAGGCGCGGCGTCGTGCCGGAATTTCGCCGCGCAGATGCAGGGCTATTTTCGTGATCGCAAGCCCGCCCTCGTGATCATGTCCGCGGACTGGCTGGAATATGCCCGTCCGCCGCGGTTCGACGGCATGATCGCCGATCTCAAGACCACGATCGGAGAGCTCAACGCATCGGGCCTGCGCGTGGTGCTGCTCGGGCCAGCCGTGCAGTTCACGAGCCGGCTGCCCTCGATGCTGCTGCGCGCGCATTTGCGCGGCGCAGAGATCCGCGCCGATGAATTTCTGCTGCCGGATGTCTTTGCGCTCGACCGCATGATGCAAGCAGCATTGCCTGCCCATGGCGGCTTCTCCTATGTCTCCGTGGTCGATGCGGTCTGCCCGGACCGGCAATGCCCTGTTACGATCGACGACGGCATTCCGCTGTCGTGGGATCATGCGCATCTGACCGCGGAGGGGTCGGAGTATGTGACGGCGCGGCTGTTGCCGAAGCTGGGGTTGAACAAATAGTCACGTCAACACCCCCACGATCGCGCCGATCAGGCAGGTGGTCAGCGTGCCCGAGACGATCGACTTCAGTCCGAGCGCGTTGATTTCGTCGCGTCGTGTCGGCGCCATGGTGCCCAGCCCGCCGATCATGATGCCGAGGCTGCCGAAATTGGCGAAGCCGCACATCGCATAGAGCATGATCAGTCGCGAGCGGTCGTCGAGCGCCTCGGTGCCGAGCTTGGACAGATCGACATAGGCGATCAGTTCGTTCAGCACCGTCTTGGTGCCCATCAGGGTGCCGGCGGTGACGGCCTGCGGCCAGGGCAGGCCCATCAGCCAGCACACCGGGGCCATCACCAGGCCGAGCATCCGCTGCAGCGAGATGTTGGCACCGCCGGCATTCGGGAGCAGGCCGAGGATCGCGTTGGCGAGATAGACCAGCGCCACCAAAACGATCAGCATGGCGACGATGTTGAGCAGCAGTTCGAGGCCGGCCGAGGTGCCCTTGACGATGGCATCCATGGTGCTCGTGGCCTGCATGTCGGGATCGGTCAGCGTGGCGCCGGTGTGGCGATCGTTCGTTTCAGGCACCATGATCAGGCTGATCAGGATGGCGGCCGGCGCCCCGAGAACCGACGCAATGACGAAATGCGCCGCCGCATCGGGGATCAATGGCGCCAGCAGCGTGGCATAGAGCACGAGCACGGTGCCGGCGATGCCCGCCATGCCGCCGGTCATGATCAGGAACAATTCGCTGCGCGTCATCTCGGCGAGATACGGCCGCACGAACAGCGGCGACTCCACCATGCCGAGAAAAATGTTGGCGGCGGTGGACAATCCGACCGCGCCGCCGACGCCCATCGTGCGTTCCAGGAGCCAGGCCATGCCGCGCACGATCGGCGGCAGCACCCGCCAGTAGAACAGCAGCGTGGTGAGAACGCTCATCACCAGCACGATCGGCAGCGCCTGGAACGCCAGCACGAAATCGGCGCCCGGCGCCTTGAGGTCGAAGGGCAGGGCACCGCCGCCGATATAGCCGAACACGAAGGAGGTTCCCGCGCGAGAGGCGGCAGAAATGGCGCCGACGGCGTCGTTGATGGCGCCGAAGGCGTGCGCGACCAGCGGCAGCTTGATCAGGATGACGGCGGTGACGACCGTCGCCGCAAGGCCGATCGCGGCCTGTCGCAGCGAGACCGCGCCGCGGTTTTCGCCCAGGCCCCAGGCGATCAGGAGCAACGCGATGACGCCGAAGGCGGATTGTAGTTGCAGCATTTGTCCCCCAAGACCTCTCGGCCATTATGAGCGCGGAACGTGGCTGGGCGCAACGCCATGCGCACAGGTCAATGCCGCCATTGACAAGCCGGTATCGGTCGGCCACGGCAACTGGATGTCGTCCACGATGACCGCCGGCGCGGGGGCTCCGCTGAGGCAGGGTCCGTTCCTGTTCTTTCAGCTGTCGCGCAGCCTCTCGCGCTTCTCCAGCCAGATCGCAGGCGTCGCGATCGGCTGGCAGATTTATGATCTCACCGGCAGTGCCTTCGATCTGGGCATGGTCGCTTGCGATCCTGGGTCCCACCGATCGCGCTATTATGGATGAAGCTGTTCCCGGCGCTGCGCAATGTGGAGCAGCTGGAGTAGAGACGTCACCCGCCAGCCGATGGCGATGTCATCGCCTTGTCACCGCGGACAACCGGCGCGAAAAGTCTCCGCAGCAGGTAGGCTGCGAACACGGGCGCGACAAAGGCCGGTCCAGGGATCTGCAGGTTGCCGAACAGCAACTGGAGCGCCGGAATCCAGAACGTGAGCTGGGCGAGCCGCCGCCCCTCGGCGTCGAGCCTCTCTTCCGCAAGCAGCGCCGCAACCGCAAAGGTCAATGGCAGCAGGTCGTAGTTACCCATATACGGCGAAGCACAAACGGTGCAGGCGAAAAACAATGCCTGCAGGGAACGTGGTTCGCTGTTCTTGCGATAACGGAATGCCGCCGTCACAGCAGCCACGGCCGCGATTGCAAACGCCAACTGTATCGTTTCGCTGGCGCGATTGCCCAGCACGCCGCGCAGGTTCATGAATATCGTGGGCTGAAACGGCGCCGCCCTGCCGGTGGCATCGCCGAGGACTTCGCGCTGCAACGGAAGCGCCTTGATGAAGTAATCGTGCCATCCTTCGAGCCCGCCAAGCGCGATGCTGGCGGCCAGCAGCGCGAGTGCAGTGATTGCGGCGGCCTGAAAGGCCCGCCAGCGTCCGGATGCGGCGAGAGCGAATGGAAACAGGATGCCGAGCTGCGGTTTGACCGTCAGCAGTCCGATCAGGATGCCCGCGATGATGGGCCGCTTGTCGAGCGAGGCGAAGATCGCCAGAAGCGCCGCTGTGGTCAGAAACGAACTCTGTCCCGAGATCAGGCAGAACAGCGCGGCCGGCGAAATCGCGACCACCGCGAGCGTGCGCAGATCCGAGACCTCGCGGCGTCCCGCGAGGTAAAAGGCAAGACCGCTGACTGCAAACCATCCGACCAGCGCCGGAAAATAGGAGAACAGGCCGAACGGTGCCATCAGCACCAGGGCGGTCGGCGGGTTGGGCCAGTTCTGTCCGGGGTAGCCGGGGCCAAGCAGCCTTGCCAATTCGTCGTTATAGGTCGCGACGTCGTAATACCGTGCGGGATCGACATCCAGCGCCGCGCGACCGTACATCCACAAATTGAGAAAATCGCGACCCAGAACGTAGGTGGCCTTGTCACGCGGGAAGGGCGCGATCCAGCTGGTGGTGGAGAGATAGGTGACGATCGTGAGCGCGAACATCGCGCCGCCCAGCAGAAGCAGGGCGCGCAAGAATTCCGCGTTTGCCGGGTCGCGCGTATCGGGAGCGAGCAGGCGAAAGCTGACCTGCGGACTGCGTGATCCGATCGCGGCTTGTTCTGGAATGCTCTGGTCGGGCGTTGGAATGGCGGGCGCTCCGGTATGCCGTCGTGGGCGACAGTGGGATGGACCAGGGCTGGGCTATGCGCAGGGGCCGGCAGATCAGTATGGAGGTAGTGTTTTAAGAGAATCTTTAGAAGGCGCCGGCTAACTTGAGGTAGCTGAGTATTTCTTATTCAACGTGCGGCGATACAACTCCGCGAAACGTGACGGGTGGCGATCCGTGAATTGCGTCGTAATCCCGACCTACCGCGCAGCAGCTGCGATTCTCTCCGTCATCGACGCGATCGGTCCCGAGGTCGCGTTGATCGTTGTGGTCGATGACGGCTGTCCCGAGGGTTGCGGGCTGCTTGTCAAGAACCGGTGTCGCGACCCTCGACTCGTCGTATTGATGCACGATCGCAATCGCGGCGTCGGAGCCGCATTCCTGACCGGTATGCGCTACGCGATCGGGCAGGGCGCCGACATCATCATCAAGGTCGACGCCGACGGACAGATGAGTCCTTCACAGGTCCCTGCGCTGATCCATCCCATCGTCAACGGCAACGCGGACTACGTTAAGGGCGATCGCTTCTTCTTTCTTGCCAATGCGGCTTCCATGCCGCCGGTCAGGATGTTCGGCAATTTGGCACTCTCGTTCCTGGCGAAACTATCGAGTGGCTACTGGACCATCATGGATCCCACCAACGGGTTCTTCGCGATCCATGCGCGCGTTGCCGAATTGCTCGACGATGATCGGATCGCAAAGGGATTCTTCTTTGAAACCGACCTCTTGTTTCACCTCAGCCTGATCCGCGCCAAAGTCGTCGAATATCCGATGCACTCGACATACGGTGCCGAGGTTTCCAATCTACGCATCTCTCGTGAGCTTGCCCCGTTCCTTGCCGGGCATCTTCGCAATACGCTGCTGCGTATTCTCTACCGATATTTTTTCCGCGATCTGTCACTGGCGTCGATCCAGCTCGTTGCCGGGACGATACTGTTCGGTTTTGGTACGGTGTTTGGGCTTTTTCACTGGTGGTCGGCGCCGTCGCACACATTGGTGCCAACCGGAACGATCATGATCGCGGCTCTGACGTTCCTGATCGGCTTCCAGTTGATCCTGTCATTCCTCAACTACGACATCAGTTCGAGCCCGCGTGAGCCGTTGCATCCGTTTCTCGGGCGAGGCCGGCCGATCAGCCCGGAAGCCAGTGAAGCGATTGCGCCGACGCGGGAAAGGCGGACGGCCTGAGGTCCTGGCGCAAAGCGGGGCTTCATCTCGGAGCCTACCCCCGCCCGACGAACGGCATCTTGCTCGCCATGACAGTCATGAACAGCACGTTGGCGTCAAGCGGCAGCGTTGCCATATAGGCCACCGCGTCGCCGACCGCCTTGGCGTCCATGCGCGGTTCCTGTTTCGTGGTGCCGTCCGGCTGCAGCACCCCGGGGCCGTTCACCATGCGGTCCGTCATTGGCGTCGCGGCATTGCCGATGTCGACCTGGCCGACCGCGATGTCGTAGGCGCGGCCGTCGAGATTGGTGGCCTTGGTGAGGCCGGTGATCGCATGCTTGGTCGAGGTGTAGGCCGCCGAGAACGGCCGCGGCGCATGCGCCGAGATCGAGCCGTTGTTGATGATGCGGCCGCCGCGCGGGGTCTGGTCCTTCATGATCCGGAAGGCGTGCTGGGTGCACAGGAACGGCCCGGTCAGGTTGGTGTTCACCACCGCCTGCCATTGTGCCAGGCCGAGATCCTCGAACGGGATTGCGGGTGCCCCCATGCCGGCATTGTTGAAGAGAACGTCGAGCCGGCCATAGACCTCCATCACCTTGGCGAATAGCGCAGCGATCGATCCGGGATCGGTCATGTCGGCGGTGAAGGGCAGGCTCTTGCCGACATTGTCGCCCAGCTTCTGGGTTTCCTGCAGCATCTCCAGGCGCCGTCCCGCGAGCACGACCGTGAAGCCGGCCCTCATCAGCGCCAGCGACGCCGCGCGTCCAACACCGGTTCCAGCGCCCGTCACCACCGCGATCTTCTCTAAAGCCTCGGCCATCGTTTCCTCGCTCCTGTGATTTTTTCGGTTTTTTAGGTCTTCGCTTCGGTCTGCGGCTTGTAGGGCGGCCTTGGAATATTCTGATGCGCCGCGCGCAACGCCGCCGACCAGCGCGAGCGCAGATCGTGGAAATACGGCTCGTCCACCTCGATGCGGTGGTTGAGGTCGGCGTCGCAGACGTCCGTGCGCACAACCAGCACGTCGATCGGCAGGCCTACGCCGAGATTCGACCGCATGGTTGAATCCATCGAGATCAGGCTGGTCTTGAGCGCCTCGTAAAGTTCGACATCGAAGTGCATGGCGCGGTCGAGCACCGGCTTGCCGTATTTGTGTTCGCCGATCTGCAAATAGGGCGTGTCGGTGGTGCACTCGATGAAGTTGCCGGCGGTATAGACCATGAACAGGCGCATCCGCGAGCCCTTGATCTGGCCGCCGAACAGGAAGGACACGTCGAACGAGACGTCTTCCGATTTCAGCGCATCGCCCTCGGTGGCGCGCACCGCGCGGATCGCCTTGCCGATGCGTTGCGCCGCCTGGAACATGGTCGGCGCGTTCATCAGCGTTTCCAAATCGCCGGTGTCGGGGTCTTCGACGCCCTCGGTCAGGGTCGACAGCACCGACTGGCTGATCGCGAGATTGCCGGCGCTCGCAATCGCCATGATGCGCTCGCCCGGCTTCTTGAAAATGTGAAGCTTGCGGAAGGTCGAGACATTGTCGAGCCCGGCGTTGGTTCGGGTGTCGGCGATCATGACCATGCCGTCCCGCACCAGAACTCCACAGCAATAAGTCATGTCCGGTCCCCAAGCCCATCCGAAGCGCGCGAAAACTACTAGCCAATTTCAGCGGGCGATCCAACCCCAATTGCCTCGGATGGTTCGGCTCGGTCGGAGCGGGTAAAAAGGCCTGCAATCCGGGTTCGACGCAGGAGGAGCTCGCGCACGGGGCGCGCGCTGATACTGACGCCCGAGGCCTCGAACTAACGGGACTGCCAATACTGAGAATTATTCCCCCGGCGCGGTGGCGTGATGGATCAGTCGGAGCGCAAGATCATTTCCACGCCGCCTTCCTCGAGAATAACGCGCGAGCGCAGGAACGATTGGCCCCAAACCGGATCATCGAGTGCCGGTTCGGGCGATATCAGCCGCACGATGCCGGCTTGAACGATCGCGCGCGCGCAGTCGATGCACGGAAAGAAGGTGCTGGCGATGGTCGCACCGGCAAGCCGGCGGCCTTCTCTCGCCGCCGCGAAGATCGCGTTGCGTTCGGCGTGCTCCATCCAGACCAAGCGCCCGTCGCCTTCGTGGCGCCAATCGAGGTCGGCGACCCCTTTGGGAAAGGTGTTGCAGGCCGCAATCGGTTCGCCGCCGTCGCAGGTCAGGATGGCGGCGCCGACCTGCCTGACCCGGTTGGGACTGTTGGACGCCGCAAGCGAAGCCAGATTGATCAGCGCGTCCAACTCCAAATCCGTCTCCATCTTGTGCGGTGCCTCCAGTCTGACGAGTCTGCACCCCCCTGGCGAGGATCTATCGTGCGACCTCGAAGCGCCAGCCCTTAAATCGGGCTGGCGGGTCGTCCGATTCTGACATTCGCACCTACCGGGAGGGCGGCTGCAACTGGGATCATCACCGGCGCAAATAATATGGTCTGTTCGAATTATTCGAACGATTATCGCGAAAATTAACGCTGGTGCGTACAGGGAGTTGTGGTTAGCTTTCCGTCGAAGGCTTTTCTGCGGCTCCAGCCGCACGCCGAGGGGGTCCAGACAAAGAGGTCCAGACCATGACATCCTTCAACCGACGCGATGTGATGAAGGGCGCACTGGCGGCTGCGACAGCGGCTGGCTTGGGGCCGCTATTGAGCTTTGAGAGCCGCTCCGAGACGAAATCAGTGCTCAACATGCAATTGGGCTGGCTGCTCTCGGGCAACCAGCTCGGCGAAGTCTGCGCCAAGGCGCTGGGGCTTTACGACGCCGAGGGCATCGATCTGAGACTCCAACCAGGTGGACCGAATATCGACGGCGTGGCGGTCGTGGCCGCCGGCCGTTTTGAAATTGGGCAGGTGTCGTCGAGCCCGTCGCTGATGCTGGCGGTGTCGCAGGACATTCCGATCAAATGTTTCGCCACCGGTGCGCAGGTCCACCCCTACACCTTCTTCTCGCTCAAGAAGAATCCAGTGCGCGAGCCGAAGGATCTGATCGGCAAGAAGGTCGGCATCCAGTCCACCGGCGTCATCCTGCTTCGCGCGCTGCTCGCGAAGAACAAGGTTGCGGAGAAGGACGTCACCATCATTCCGATCGGCGCGGATATGGCGCCGTTGCTGACCGGGCAGGTCGATGTCGTCACCGGCTGGCTCACCAACACCACGGCGTTGAAGGTCCTCGGCGACCAGCGCGTCGAGATGCGGCTATGGGACACCGGCGTCAGGCTCTATGCGCTGCCCTATTATGCCACCGTCGACACGTTGACGAAAAAACCCGAACTGCTCGCGAAATTCCTGCAAGCGACCTCGAAGGGATGGGCGTTTGCGCGCCGCGAGCCCGAGAAGGCGGTCGACTTTCTGGTCAGGGAATTCCCCAATCTCGATCGCGCCGACGAACTCGATGCCGCGAAAGTCATGCTGCAATACGCGTTCTCGGGCACGACCAAGACCGAAGGCTGGGGCGCGATGGATCCCGCCGTCTGGCAAGATCAGATATCGCTCTATGCGGAGCTCGGGCAGTTCAGCAAGCGCGTGCCCAAGGTCGAGGAGGTGATGACCCTCGATATCCTGAAGGTGACCGCGGATACGCGCGCCAAACTCGGCTGATTGGAGCAGGTCGTGACCACGCCCGCCGTCGAATGCCGCGGAATCTCGGTGCGTTTCATGAGCGAGCGCCGGATCGTGACCGCGCTCGAGGACATCTCGTTTTCCGTTCCGTCCGGCGGATTCGTCAGCCTGCTCGGGCCTTCCGGCTGCGGCAAGTCCACTCTTCTGCGGGTGGTCGCGGACCTGATCGCGCCGTCCGAGGGACAAGCCTCGGTGCTCGGCGCGACACCTGCCGAGGCGCGCAAGGCCCGCGCGCTCGGCTTCGTGTTTCAGGATGCCGCCCTGCTGCCGTGGCGAACCGCGCTGGAGAACGTCGAACTGCCGCTCGAGGTCGGTGGCCGGCGTCCGCTGGCTTCCGGTGCCGCCACGCCGCGCGAGCTGTTGGCGCTGGTCGGCCTCTCGGGGTGGGAAAACAGCTATCCTCACGAACTGTCCGGCGGCATGCGTCAACGCGTCTCGATTGCCCGCGCCCTGCTCGGCGGTCCGCCGCTCTTGCTGATGGATGAGCCGTTCGGCGCGCTCGACGAGATCACCCGCGACAGGCTGAACGCGGAACTGCGACGCATCTGGGCCAATACCGGTACGACGATCCTGTTCGTGACGCATTCGGTCTACGAAGCGGTGTTCCTGGGCGAGCAGGTGTTGGTGCTCTCGGCCAATCCCGGTCGCGTCGCCGCGCTGGAAAGCATTGAGCTGCCCCGCGATCGCGACCTTTCGATCCGCGACACCCCTGATTTCGTTGCGATCACGGCGCGGCTGCGCGCCCATCTCGGGAGCGTGCATTGAGCGCGGTTGCCGATAGCACGATCGTGCCGGCCTCGCGCGAGTCCAGCCTCAAGGCTGCGGAAAGCGCCTTCCGCGCCGAACAGAGCCGCGCGCGGATGCGGCGTCGGCTGCTGCCCGCCGCCGGCGTTGTTGCGCTGATCGGCGTCTGGGCGGGAGTGGTCTATCTCCTCAAGGTTCCGCCCTTCGTGGCCCCGTCGCCGCAACTGGTGGCGATCACGCTCGTCTCCAAGTTCAACATCCTGATCGCCAATTTGCTGCCGACCGCGATCGAGGCCGTCAGCGGCTTTCTGCTGGGAAACTTCACGGCGATCGTCATCGCCACCGCCTTCGTGCACAAGAAATCGCTGGAGCAGGCGTTTTTCCCGGTGGTGGTCTTGATCAACTCGATCCCGGTGGTGGCCAAGGCGCCAATCCTGGTGCTGCTGCTTGGCAACGGCATGGAGCCGAAAATCGCCATCGCGGCGCTGGTCTGCTTCTTTCCGACCCTGGTCAACATGGTGCGGGGGCTCGAATCGGTGAATCCGCAATCGCTCGAGCTGATGAAGGTGCTGTCCGCATCCAAGAGCGAGATCTTCTTCAAGCTCAGGCTCTTGAACTCGGTGCCGTATCTGTTCTCGGCGCTGAAGATCGCAGCGTCGACGGCGGTCATTGGCGCCATCGTCGGCGAATGGATCGGCTCGACCACGGGCATCGGCGCCCTGATCATCCAGTCGACCTATAATTTCGACAGCGCCATGCTCTATGCCACCGTGGTGGTGGGTTCGGCGTTCTCGGTAACGTTTTTCCTGACGATCACGCTGATTGAGCGCCTCGTGGTCCGCTGGCAGCCGCTCACCGCCACCTGAACGGAGCTCTTCATGTCTCAGCCCGACCAGATGTCCGAGACCGCGGGCTCTGTCCCGATCGTGAGCCGATCAGACGTCGTCGTGGTCGGCGGCGGGCCCGCTGGCTTCGCCGCGGCCGTCGCTGCGCGGCGCGACGGCTGTTCGGTCACCCTGATCGAGCGCTATCCCTATCTCGGCGGCCTTGCCTCCGGCGGCATGGTGCTGGTGCTGGACGACATGAACAACGGTCAGGAGGTCACGGTCACCGGCATTTGCATGGAAATGATCGAGCGCATGGCCAAGGTCGGCGCCTGCGTCTATCCGCCGGACGAGGATCGCCGGCAGGGCTGGGACACCTACAGGAAGTGGGCGCATTGGGGCCTGTTCGATTTTCGCACCGGCAGCAAGCCGGCCGCTATCGTCATGGCCGCCGCGTTCGATCCGGACGGCTGGAAGCGCGTCTCCAACGAGATCATCACGGAATCGGGCGTCGATGTGCGGCTACATTCATGGTTTTCCAAGGCGATCGTCCGCGATGGCCGGATCAAGGGTGTGATCTGCGAGACCAAGTCTGGCCGGCAGGCGATCATCGGCGATGTGGTGATCGACACTTCGGGCGATCTCGACGTCGCGGCTTCGGCGGGCGCGAAATTCACCGACGGCTCCTACATGATCACGACGGTGTTCCGTCTTGGCGGCGTCGATACCGAGACCGCCGAGCGCTTCCGCTACGAGGAGCCGGAAGCCTTTGCCAAGCTCGACAAGCTCGCCAAGCGCGCGATCGGCGGCTCGTGGGATCGCTGGTGGCTCGCGACGCCGCTGCCTGGTGTGGTCTGGTGCAATTGCCCGCACATGACAGGCTTCGATGCCCTGAAGGTCGAGGACCAGACCCGCGCCGATTTCGAGGGCAGGCGGCGAATCTACGCCCTGGTCGAGTTCGTCCGCACCAACATGCCGGGCTTTGCCGATTGCTATGTCATCGACGTCGCGCCGCAGCTCGGCGTGCGCCAGACCCGACTGCTCGAGGGCGAATATGTCGTGACCAAGGACGACGTCAACAACCGTGTTCATTTCGCCGACACCGTGGCGCGCGGGCGTGACTACTACACGCCGTATCGCGCCATGCTGCCGCGTGAGATCGAAGGCCTCCTGGTCGCCGGACGACATTATTCCGCAACCGAATCGGCGCAGAAACTGTCGCGGGAAATTCCACCCTGCATGTCCATGGGGCAGTCGGCCGGCGTCGCGGCGTCGCTGGCACTGTCGGCCGGCATTCCCCTCCGGCAGGTCGACCCGAAGGCGATCTGCGCGCGGGTGCGCGCCCAGGGCGGCGACCCCGGTGATATTCCTTCTGCCAATGCAAGCGTAATGGAGTCTGCCGCGTGACCGACATCAACACAATGCCGCTCTCTGGCGTGAGGGTGATCGATTTCACCCAGGTGATGATGGGGCCGGTCGCGACCCAGATGCTGGCCGACTATGGCGCCGACGTGATCAAGATCGAGAAGCCCGGCACCGGCGATCTCTCGCGCACCTCGTTTCCCGACGATCCCGCCGGACTGCTCGGCCCGGTCTACTGCTCGCTCAACCGCAACAAGCGCTCGATCGCGCTGGACACGCGCAAGCCCGAAGGCCGCGCTGTCGTGTTCAAGCTGATCACGACAGCCGACGTGGTGGTCAACAATTTCCGCGCCGGGGTGATGGAGCGCCTCGGCTTCGGCTATGACGAATTGTCGAAGCTCAATCCGCGGCTGATCTATGCCGTCGGCACCGGCTTCGGCCTCACCGGGCCCTATTCCCACAAGGGTGGTCAGGACGTGCTGGCGCAGGCGATGTCCGGCACGATGCATCGCCGCTCCGATGCGGCCCTGCCGCTCTCGATCTATCCGACCACGTTTGCGGATTATTCGGCCGGGATGCATCTGGTGCAGGGCGTGCTCCTGGCGCTGCTGCAGCGGGAGAAGACCGGCAAGGGCCAGCGCATCAGCGTCTCGCTGCTCGATTCGATGCTGGCGGCGCAGACCCAGGAAGCCGCCGCCCACATGATGCGCGGGCGCGAGGTGAACTGGGGGGCGATGCCGCTGTCCGGGGTGTTCGAGACCAGCGACGGGGCCGTCGTTCTCGTCGGCGCCTTCAAGGCCAATCCGCTGCGCGACATCTGCACCGCGCTCGAGATCACCGACTTGTCGAGCGACCCGCGCTTTGTCTCCCATGCGCAGCAGGTCGACAACAAGCCGGCGCTGCATGATATCTTCCGCACGAGCTTCAAGAGCAACAGCACCGAGCATTGGCTAGCGCGGCTGGAGGAGCAGGACCTGCTCTGCGCGCCGGTGCGGACGCTCGCCGAGGCGCTCGCCGACGAGCAGACGCTGATCAACGGCATGATCCTCGAGGCCGAAGGTGAGGTCGAGCGCGTCAAGGTGGTTGGTTCGCCTGTCCACATGGAGGCGGCCCCGGTGACGATCAGGATTCCGCCGTCTCAGCTCGGCCAATATACCGAGGCCGTGCTCGCCGAGCTCGGCCTCATCAGCGCGACGGCAGCGGAGTGATGCCGGTTCATTTTGCCATCGAGGATCACGTCGCGCGGGTCACGATCGACCGGCCCGAGGTGTTGAACGCGGTCGATGCGGCGACCGAGCGCGAGCTCGAGAGGATCTGGCAATCGATCGAAGGCAATCGCGAGATCCGCGCGGTCGTCCTGACCGGCGGCGGCGAACGTGCCTTCTGCACCGGCGCCGACATGAAGAGCGGCAGCGGCGCGTCTGGTCTCGAATATTGGGCCATGGCGCGGCCCAACGGATTCGGCGGTATCGCGCTACGCAAGACGCTCGACGTGCCCGTCATCGCCCGGGTCAACGGCCATGCCGCGGGCGGCGGGTTCGAGATGGTGCTCGGCTGTGACATCGTCCTCGCAGCGGAGGAGGCGACCTTCAGCCTTCCGGAGGCGCGGGTCGGCCGGCTGCCGCTCGACGGCGGCATGACGCTCTTGCAGCGGCAGATTCCGTTTCGCGCCGCGATGGGCATCATGTTGACGGGGCGGCGGGTGCCTGCGTCCGAGGCGCTGGCGCTCGGCATCGTCAACGAAGTCGTGCCGCGGGCCAGGCTTGACGAGGCGGTCGACCGCTGGCTCAAGGATATCCTGGCCTGCGCGCCGCTCTCGGTCCGCGCCATCAAGCAGGTGGTGCGCCTGACCGGGCATTTGAGTGCATCGGAAGCGCAAGGAGCGCGGCTTCCGGCCCTGGTCGAGGCGCTCGTCTCAGAAGATTCCCACGAGGGGGTCAAGGCTTTCGTTGAAAAGCGCATGCCGAACTGGAAGGGTCGCTGAATCGGGGGGCGCGCGGCCCGCGTCAAGGACCTGACGACAGATGCTGCACGCTGCTGCCCTTTTTTACTTCCGCGAAGTTGCCCGCGTCGGCTCTATCCGCAAGGCAGCTGCGTCCCTGAACGTTGCGGCCAGTGCGCTCAATCGGCAGATCATCAATCTTGAGATTCGGCTTGGTACGCCGCTGTTCGACCGGCTGCCGGGCAACATGCGGCTGACCGTGGCCGGCGATCTCCTGCTTCGTCATGTGGTCGACACCTTGCACGATTTCGACCGGGTGCGCGGCGCCATCGACGACCTGAAGGCCGCCCGATCGGGGCATATTGCGGTCGCGGCGCTCGACTCGCTATTGGTGGATTTTCTGCCGCGCGTGGTCGACCGTTTTCGCGTCGATTTTCCGGCGGTGACCTACTCCGTGATGGCGGCGCAGCCGCCGGAGGTGCCGGTCATGGTGGCGCGCGGGGAGATCGACATGGGGTTTACTTTTGTCGGGCAGATTCCGAATTCGGTGCGCTACATCACCGAGATCGCGGCACCAATCGGCGTCGTCATGCGCGCCGATCATCCGCTCGCGAACAAGCTCGCCGTCGATTTCGATGAGGTCAGCCGCTATCCAGTGTTGACCCAATCGGGGCCATTGCCGAAGGGCGCCGCCGACGCCGACGCGGCGTTTGCAAACTTCAAAGACCAGATCAAGCCGAAGCTCCACTCCAATTCGATCCAGATGCTCAAGCTCGCCATCATGTTGAACATGGGAGTCTCGCTGTTCACGCGGCTCGGCTTTCTGCATGAAATCGAGAAGGGTGAGCTGGCCTGGCGGCCGCTGAACTCCCCCGGCATCAACACGCTGCGGATCGGACTCGTCGTTTCCGCGCAGCGCGATCTCAGCCCGCCAGCTGAGCAGTTCGCCCGACGTCTGGTTGATGATCTACATCGATTCGCCGCGGTCTGATCCGCCGAGCAGCGACGAACGCCGCCTCCGTGGTAGATTCGAGAAGCCGCGGCGCACTGGATGCCCCGCGGGAGCCTGTCATCGGGCTCGCCGGAGGCGAGACCCGGTGGCGGGGCAATATGAGACTTTCGGCCTCACGACTGGCTCTGCGACTGCCACTGTCCGGGACGTCCGGCCTGGTCGACCCGGACCTCGACCGCAAGCGTCTCGGAGCCGCCGCCGTAGCGGGTGCCGCGCACCGGTGCCGCGCCGAGATAATCGAGGCCGATGGCGATACGGACATGCGCGTCGGTGGTGCAGATCGCGTTGGCGGGATCGAACCCGATCCAGCCGAGATCGGGAACGAAGGCTTCCGCCCAGGCGTGGCCGGCGGGCTGCTGCACCATGCCGTCGGAGCGCAGGAAGTGTCCGGATACGAAGCGGGCGGGAACGCCGCCGGAGCGGGCGCAGGCGATGAAGATGTGCGCATAGTCCTGGCAGACGCCGCGTTTGAGGGTGAAGGCTTCGAGCGCGGAGGTGCCGCTGTTGGTGGGATCTTCGTCAAAGGTCATGTGCTCGTTGATCTGCATCATCAGCGCGTGCAGAAAGCCGAGCACGTCGGCTTCCGATTCCGCGCGCAGATCGCGCGCAAACGCGCCCATCACGGGGTTGACCGCGGTGAGCGTCGTCGGACGGAGGAACAGGCCTGGCGGAAAGCGCTCATCGGTGCCGCGCAAAATCCCGCCGGTATCGTGGGTTTCAATCAGGCCCTCGGCCAGGATGGTGAGGTCGGCGATCGCACCATGGCTGATGACATGGGTCCTGTTGCCGAACGCATCCTCGTGCATGTCGAGCCGGGAATCGGTGGAGACGCCGATCTGCCACTCGGCGACATACTGGCCGTCATGGCTGCCGGGCGTCATCCGGATGATCTGGATCACGCCGGTGGCGGGCGGTTCGTAGCGATAGGTGGTCGAGTGGGAAATTCGCAGGCGCATGTCTTACCGCGACGAAGCTAGAGTTCAGCCGAAAATCCAACAGGTCGTCCAGGCCGGGATGTCAAGCGCGAAGACGCGCTTCGTGCTTTTGCCCGGCCATGTCGGGGCTTCAACGGATTCATCAGATCAGATACTGCTTGGCGATGATCTCCCCGAGCCTTGCGTTGTCGGAAATGAATTCCTGGATGAATTCGTGCACGCCGTGCTGGAAAATGTCGTCCATGTTGCTGTGCTCCAGGCGGTTGCGAATGCCGCGGGCGTGGCGCTGCGACGGGCCTTGCCGGCCATAGGCGACGCCGATCTGGTCGAGATTGCGCACGAGGTTGCCGTAGCAGCTGGCCAGCGAGCGCGGCAGCGTGTCGTTGAGGATCAACAGATCCGCGATCAGCCAGGGTTTCAGGGTTTCGCGATAGACCCAATGGTAGGCCGTGAGCGCCGAGACCGAGCGCAGGATCGAGGTCCACTGGTAGTAATCGAGCGGACCGCCGACATGCTCCTCCTCGGGCAGCAGCACGTGGTATTTGACGTCCAGGATGCGCGCGGTGTTGTCGGCGCGCTCGAGATGCAGGCCGAGCCGCGAGAACCAGTAGGCGTCATTGCGCAGCATGGTCCGGTAGGCCGAGCCGTCGAAGCGCAACGAGGTTTCCTGCACGAAGCGCAGGAAGCGCGCCAGCTCCTCGCGCGAACTGGTGCCCTTGCTCCAGACCTCCTGCAGGTCGATCCAGGCGCCGTTGATCGTATCCCACATCTCGCTGGTCAGCGCGGTGCGCACCGAGCGCGCATTCAGCCGTGCCGCCTCGATGCAGTTCTTGACCGAGGAGGGGTTGGAGGGCGCAAACGACAGATACTCGACGACGTTCTGCTCGTTGGCTTCCTCGTAGGCCCTGTAGAAGCTCGCGCTGACGCCGGCGGTCAGGAGCGCCGAATCCCACTCGTTGGTCTTGCCGATATAGGCGGCCGGAAGCGCCGTGACGCGCAAGGTCGCATCGATGGTGCGCGCGAGATATTCGGCGCGCTCGACATAGCGGGCCAGCCAGTACAGGTTTTCGGCAGTGCGCGACAGCATGTGAAGGTCTTCTTGGAAAACTACGAAGTGAATCTGCTGGCAGTCTCGTCGTGGCCCATCCCTCGAGACGCGTCGCTGCGCGCCGCTCCTCGGGATGAGGTCGTCGTTCCAGGTCCCGTCGTTTGCCCCTCATGGTGAGGAGCCGCGCTTTTTGCGCGGCGTCTCGAACCATGAGGCCGCAGAACGGTCATTTGAGAAATCCTTCCCCGCAGCGCCGGAGGGAGGGGGTGTCGTGAACGAATCTGGATCAAATCACTCATCCAATATCCAGGTGTCCTTGGTGCCGCCGCCCTGACTGGAATTGACGACCAGCGAACCCTCCTTCAACGCCACCCGGGTCAGCCCGCCGGGGACGATGGTGACGCGGTCCTTGCCCGTCAGCACGAACGGCCGCAGGTCGACATGGCGCGGCGCCAGCCCCGATTCGGTGCAGGTCGGGCAGGTCGAGAGCGCGAGTGTCGGTTGCGCAATGAATCCTTCCGGCTCTCGCTTCAGCTTGTCGCGGAAGGCCTGGATGGTCGCCTTGGTCGCCGCCGGCCCGATCAGCATGCCATAGCCGCCCGAACCGTGCACTTCCTTGACCACCAGATCGGCGAGATTGTCCAGCACATAGGACAGCTCCTTCGGCTCGCGGCAGCGCCAGGTCGGCACGTTCTTCAGGATCGGTTCTTCGCCGAGATAGAACTTCACGATGTCCGGCATGTAGGAGTAGATCGCCTTGTCATCGGCGATGCCGGTCCCGACCGCATTGGCGAGCGTGATGTTGCCGGCCGCATAGGCCGACATCAGACCCGGCACGCCGAGCGCCGAATCGGGCCGGAAGGACAAGGGATCGAGGAAGTCGTCGTCGACCCGCCGATAGATCACGTCGACCCGTTTCAGCCCCTCGGTCGTGCGCATGAAGACCTCGTCGTTCTTGACGATGAGGTCGCGGCCCTCGACCAGCTCGATGCCGAGCTTGTCGGCGAGGAAGGAGTGCTCGTAATAGGCCGAGTTGTAGATGCCGGGCGTCATCAGCGCCACCGTCGGCTCAGCGGACGCGCTTCTGGGGGCCACCGAGCGCAGCGCCGACAGCAATTCGTCCGGGTAGCGTTCCACCGGCGCGACGCGGTGCCGGGCGAACAGGTCCGGGAATAGCCGCATCATGATCTCGCGGTTTTCCAGCATGTAGGAGACGCCCGAGGGGGTTCGGGCATTGTCCTCCAGCACGATGAAATTGTCCGCATCGACCCGGACGATGTCGATCCCGGCGATGTGGACGTAGACGTCGTGCGGCACGTCCTGGCCGTTCATCTCGGGCCGGAACACCGGGTTCTGGAAGATCAGGTCGTCCGGGACGATCTCGGCGCGCAGGATATCGCGCCCGTGATAGATATCGCGCAGGAACAGATTGAGCGCGCGCACCCGCTGTTTCAGGCCCCGCTCGAGGGTGGTCCATTCCCGCGCCGCCAGGATCCTTGGAATGACGTCGAAGGGGATCAGCCGCTCCTGGGCTTCATTGTCCCCGTAAACGGCAAAGGTGATGCCGATCCGGCGGAACAGAAACTCCGCCTCGTGGCGGCGATATTCCAGGGCTTCCGGCGGCGTTTCCTTCAGCCAGCGGGAAAGCTCCTGGTAGGCCGGGCGCAGATCGCCGCCTTGGCCATTCATTTCATCGAAGGCAACTGCCATAAATCTCTTGTCTGTTCGGCCATGCGCCACAGTGCATGACGTGAAGGGATGGTAGCAAGGCCCGGGCCAGCGCGATATGCATGGTCCAGGGCCGCCGCAAGGCGGGTCGGCGCAGCATATGTCGGGTACGCCCGGAAGGCTGCCCGAAAATGCGGCTGTGGGGTGCTTATTTCGACGGCAAGACCCGTGGCGACGGGCTGCCGTTTCGGCGAGAATGCTGGGGCAGGATCAAGGAGAGACCATGAGTGAGATCGTCACCGCGGGGATTTTGGTCATCGGCGACGAGATCCTGTCCGGCCGGACCAAGGACAAGAACATCGGGTTCATCGCCGAATACCTGACCAATATCGGCATTGACCTCAAGGAGGTTCGGGTCGTCGCCGACGACGAGCCCGACATCATCGCGGCGCTGGATGCGCTGCGGACTCGCTATGCTTATGTTTTTACCACCGGCGGTATCGGGCCGACCCACGACGACATCACCGCCGACAGCGTGGCGAAGGCCTTTGGCGTCGGGATCGACCATCATCCCGAGGTGGTGGCGCGGTTCAAGGAGCGTTTCAAGAACCCGGGGGAGTTGAACGAGGCGCGGCTGCGCATGGCGCGGATTCCGGACGGCGCCGAGTTGATCCAGAGCGCGACCATCCTGGCGCCCGGCTTCAAGATCGGCAATGTCATTGTCATGGCCGGCGTGCCCTCGATCATGCAGGCGATGATGGATATTGTCGCGCCGACCCTGAAATCGGGTGTGCGGATGCTCTCGGAAACCGTCCGCGCCAATTGCCGCGAGGGCGATATCGGCGGACCCTTGCGGGAGATCGCGACCACGCATCCCGATACGATGATCGGCAGCTATCCCTTCATCGACGAGAACCAGAAGCCGAACACCAATCTGGTCGTCCGCTCCCGCGATCCCGACAAGCTCAACGCCGCGATGGCTGCGGTGAAGGAGATGCTCGCGCAACTCCACGCCTCCCACTAAACAAAGACAGAGTGATATTTCGATGATGGAAAACGCTGCACAACCCGCCGCCGAACGAACCGGCAAGCCGTTTCCGGTCTCGTGGGACCAGTTTCACCGGGATTGCCGCGCGCTGACCTGGCGGCTCAACGAGGTCGGCCCATTTCATGCCGTGATCGCGATCACCCGCGGTGGCCTGGTGCCGGCGGCGATCGTGGCGCGCGAACTCGGCTTGCGCGTGATCGATACGATCTGCATTGCGAGCTACGATCACACCAAGCAGGGCGAGTTGAAGGCGCTCAAGGGCATCTCGGACGACGTCGCCAGGCTCGGCGGCGGCACCGGCAAGGGGCTGCTGATCGTCGACGATCTCGTCGATACCGGCAAGACCGGGCGGATGGTGCGCGGGCTGTTGCCTGACGCGCATTTCGCCACCGTCTACGCCAAGCCGCAAGGGCGGCCGCTGGTCGACACCTTCATCACCGAGGTGTCGCAGGACACCTGGATCTTCTTTCCCTGGGACACCGCGCTGTCGTTCCAGCCGCCGATCCGCGACGGCGCGGCGTGAGTTCGTTCACCTCGCCCCGCTTGCGGGGAGAGGTCGAAATTCGCGATAGCGAATTTCGGGTGAGGGGGACCATCCGCGAGTCGGAATGCGTGGAGGGCCCCCCTCATCCCGACCTTCTCCCCGCAAGCGGGGAGAAGGAGGAGTAAGATGCCTCTGCAAAACCGCGTGACTCCCACAGGCGACATCATCGCCACCCCACATCGCGGGATGTTCACCGGCAATCGCGGCATCATTCATGACCCCGCAACCAAGACCCTGTTGAGAAAGCGCTGGTCGACCCCCGCCTGGCTCACCTGTGTCTGCGAATTCCGCGGCCAAAGGCGCAAGGTGATGGGTGGCCGCAGCTGGACCGAGCTGTTTTTCCTCGACGAGGCCACCGCATTCGCAGCCGGTCACCGGCCCTGCTTCTTCTGCCGACGCGACGACGCCAACCGCTTTCGCGCGGCGTGGGAAGAGGGCAATCGCGTCGCCGATATCCGAGCGCGCGACATCGACACGGTGCTGCATCGCGAGCGGCTGGATCACGGCCAAAAGCGGCTGCACCCGCTATCTGTGCCCGTGCGAGAGCTGCCCGAGGGCGCGATGGTGCAAAAGGACTCGGAGAGTTATCTGGTTGCGCAGGGCAGGGCGCTGCTGTGGTCCCCGGCCGGCTACACGCGGGCTCAGGATTCGATCACGGAGGCCATGCTCCTGACGCCACCATCGACCTTGCGCACGCTGGCTGCGGGCTATCGTCCGGCGCTACATGAAAGTGCAAGCTTCTAATCAGCATGTCCAGGACACGCCGCTTACGTCCGGAGGACGTCTCCGGCTGCTACGGTTTCTTCCGGCCAGCGTCGCTGTGCAGCGGTCGCCAACCGGCCGGCGAGGGATTTGGAGATGCGAAGCGTGCCGATCGCGGGCTTGCCGAAGTGCAGCCTGACGACCGAGCGGAAGATCGGTGATCTGATGACCGTGATGCTGTCCCAGGGCACGAAAAAGTCCATCCAGTACTCGGCGAGCGGCCACATCAATCCGACACGAAGCCCAGTCGGGCACACGCCAAGCTCAAGGACGCCGATCATCCTGGCTCCGCCGATTTTGCCGTTCTGCGCACGCAATTGCAGGACCGGCTCGACAGGCTGATCCGGAAAGGCCTCCAGGAGGCTGAACCAGCGCGACGCGCGGGATGCCAGACTGACCTGCAGCAGGAAAGCTGCCGGGAAGAACAGCACGATCATCACGACGCCGAGGAAATGGTCCATCGTCGGCTACCGCAGCGGCCGGCCTTGCTCATCGATGCTCATGCGCGAGTCCCGCAGCGTCCACTCCTTGATGATCTGCCGGCATTTTTCCAGCTCGAGCTCATCGGGCGCGGCGGCGGATGCAGCGTCCGCCGGCTGCGTCCGCGACGCGCGGTCGACCATGGCCTGACAGGCGTTGAGCCGGTCGCGCTCGCCGGGACCAGCGTATGCGGCGCAAGCCAGCAGCGCATAGGCGATCGGCATGGTGCGGAGCGCGAGGACCAGCCTCATCCGAGCCTCTGCCGCGCCAGCGCAGCGCCGGCGCCGAGCGCCATCAGCTTGGCTTCCGCGATATCGCGGTGCATCGGCGCCATGCCGCAATTGGTGGTCGCAATGATATTGCTCTTGGGTACGAACTTGGCGACGGCATCGATCACCTTGACGACATCTTCGGCGGTTTCCACGATATCGCTGGCGACGTCGATCACGCCGGCCTGCACGATCTTGCTGTTGAGCAGGGAGAGCAATTCCAGCGGCACGCGCGAGTTGCGGCATTCGATCGCGACCTGCTGGATCGAACTCTTGTCGATCGCCGGAAAGGTCTCCTCATATTGCCGCCACTCGCTGCCCAGCGTCTGTTTCCAGTCGGTGTTGGCCTTGATGCCGTAGCCGTAGCAGATGTGCACGGCGGTGGTGCAGGAAAGCCCGTCGGCGGCACGCTCCAGCGCGGTCACGCCCCAGTCGCGGACCTCGTCCATGTAGACGTTGAAGGCGGGCTCGTCGAACTGGATCAGATCGACGCCGTCGGCTTCGAGCGCCCTGGCTTCCGCGTTGAGCAGGTCGGCGAACGCGAACGCCATCTTGACCCGGTCGCCGTAATACTGGTCCGCGATGGTGTCGATGATGGTCATCGGGCCGGGCAGGGTGAACTTCAGCTTGCGCGTGGTGTGGGTGCGCGCGGCGCGGGCTTCGTCGGCATGGACCCGCCCCTTCAGCCGCAGCGGCGCCACCACCTGCGGCACCATCGCCTTGTAGCGGTCTTTCCGGATTCCCATCTCGACCTTGTGGGCGAAATCGATGCCCTCGATCTTCTCCAGGAAACCGTGGACGAAATGCTGGCGGGCCTGTTCGCCCTCGGTGACGATGTCGATGCCGGCATCCTCCTGCAATTTCACGGCGAGCAGCGTGGCGTCGCGCTTGGCGCGCGCCAGTTCTGCGCCCGACGATTTCCACGGCGCCCATAGCATATTGGGTTCGGCCAGCCATTCCGGCTTCGGCAACGAGCCGGCGATCGTGGTTGGAAACAGCATGGGAGCCTCCCGGTAGGTTCTGATTGAGCGCCTGTCTGCCATGTCTTATGGTCGAGGTATAGAAGAACAAAAGTCGCCCCTCGACCCGATCGGTCGGGGGTGATTGATCCGGGGAAACCATGATCGACCTGCACTACGCGCCGACACCGAACGGCTGGAAGATCTCGATCATGCTGGAGGAGCTTGGGCTCCCCTACAACGTCATACCCGTCAACATCCGCGCCGGCGAACAGTTCAGGCCGGAATTTCTCGCCATCAGTCCGAACAATCGGATCCCGGCGATCGTGGACCATCAACCCGCCGACGGCGGCGCGCCGTTCTCGGTGTTCGAGACCGGCGCCATCCTGATCTATCTCGCCGACAAGACCGGACGATTGCTGCCGCAGGAGACGCGGGCGCGCTCCAGGGTCATGCAATGGCTGATGTGGCAGGTCGGGGGCCTGGGGCCGATGCTCGGCCAGCACGGTCATTTCGCGCTCTATGCGGCGGAGCAGATCCCGTACGCGATCGAGCGCTATCGCGATGAGGCGGCGCGGCTCTACCGCGTGCTCGACAGCCAATTGGGCAACACCGGCGCCTATGTCGCGGGCGACTATTCGATCGCCGACATCGCCTGCTTTCCCTGGACCATGACCCACAAGGCGCAAGGCTTCACGCTCGAGGATTATCCGCACATCAAGCGCTGGTACGCCGAGGTGCGCGCGCGGCCGAAGGTGCAGGCCGGACTTGCGATCGGCAAATTCGTCAAGGAGCCGTTCGACGACGAGGCGCGCCGCAACATGTTCGGGCAGCGCGCGAAGGAATTGGCGGGGAAGTGAGTTTCTAACCTCTCCCCGCGTGCGGGGAGAGGTCGGCGCGAAGCGCCGGGTGAGGGGGACTCTCCGCGAGTCCGGATATGCGGTGAGAGCCCCACACCCCCACCCACAACCCGTAAAAAAAGGGGAGAGGGAGCAGGAGAGAGCTCGCGCGGAATCGTTCTGCAACAACACAAGGAAACGCCATGATCGAATTCTTCTTTGACTGCTCCAGTCCCTGGACCTATCTCGCCTTCCACAACATCCAGCCGCTGGCGAAGGAGTTCGGCGAGGAGATATCGTGGCGCCCGATCCTGGTCGGCGGCATCTTCAACAGCATCAATCCGAGCGTCTATGCGACGCGGGACAATCCGGTACCGGCGAAGCTCGCATATCAGAAGAAGGACATCGCCGACTGGGCGCGCTCGGCAGGCCTTTCGATCAAGATGCGGCCGACGGTGTTTCCGGTCAACAGTGTGAAGGCGATGCGCGGATGCATCTTTCTCGGCAAAGACATGGTGCCGTTCGCACGCGCGGTGTTCGAGATCTATTGGGGCGAGGACAAGGACATCTCGCAGGACGCCGTGCTGACCGAGGTCTGCAAGCGCGTCGGTGTCGATCCGGCGAAACTCCTCGAGGGCATCAGCCAGCAGGCGATCAAGGACCAGCTCAAGGCCAATACCGACGAAGTAATGGCGCGGGGCGGCTTCGGCTCGCCGACCATCTTCATCGACAAGACCGACATGTATTTCGGCAATGACCGGATGCCGCTGGTTCGCGAAGCGCTGTCGCGCGCCAGGGAGCGTGCCGCCTGATGCCGAAGGCCGTCGTCTGTCGCGAGCTCGGTCCGCCCGAGCGCTTGCGTCTCGAAACCTTCGCGCCAAAGCCGTTGGCCGCCGGAGAGGTGCGGGTCGCGATCCGCGCCGCCGGGATCAATTTTCCCGACATACTGATGGCGGCCGGCGAATACCAGCTCAAGCCCGAACTGCCGTTTACGCCCGGAGTGGAAGCTGCCGGCGACGTGGTCGAGATTGGCAGCGAGGCCAGCGGCGTCACCGTGGGTGACCGCCGCGTCACCGTGGGTGATCGCCGCGTCACCGTGGGTGATCGCGTCATCGTCAAGATGCGGTACGGCGCCTATGCCGACGAGGCGGTGGTTGCACAGTCGCAGCTCACGGCCTTGCCGTCGACCTTCAACTACGCGGAAGGCGCGACCTTCCTCGCCGCGCACGGCACCGCCTATCACGCGCTGGTCGATCGCGGTCAGGTCAGGCCCGGTGAAATCCTGCTGGTGCATGGCGCCGGCGGCGGCGTTGGGCTGGCCGCGGTCGAGATGGGCAAGATGCTGGGCGCGACCGTGATCGCGGCGGCATCTTCGGACGAGAAACTCGCGATCGCGAAATCGCGCGGCGCCGATCATCTGGTGCTTTACGCAACCGAGCCGTTCCGCGATGCGGTCAAGCGCATCACCGACGGCCGTGGCGCCGATGTGGTGTTCGACCCCGTCGGCGGCGAGGTGTTCGAAAACAGCCTGCGCTGCATCGCCTGGGGTGCGCGCCTGCTCGTCATCGGCTTCACCGGCGGCATCGGGCTTGCGCGCACCAATCTCGTGCTGATGAAGGGCGCCAGCGTGCTCGGCGTGCGCGCCGGCGAAGCGGTGCGGAGAAATCCGGCGCTCGGGGAAGTCAGACTCAAGGCGCTGCTGGATTGGGCGGAACAAGGCAAGATCAGGCCGAACGTCTCGCATCGGCTGCCGCTGGAGGACTACGCCAAGGCGATGCGGCTCTTGATCGAGCGCAAGGCGATCGGACGCGTGGCGCTGATGATGGGGTGAATTTCAATCCTGCGCGAAATTGCGTCGCGAGGTAAGGCCAGTCACCTCGTCATCCCCGCGAAGGCGGGGATCCAGTATTCCAGAGGCGTCGGTGATCGAACGAGAGGCCGCGGCGTACTGGGTCACCCGCTTTCGCGGGTGACGACAACCGAGTGAACTGCCGAACGCTTGCCTCACTCATACTCCCGTTCGTCCCACCACGGAAAATAATCCGGCATATCGGCCGAGACCTTGTCCTTGAACAGCGCCGGGCGCTTTTCCAGGAATGACACCACGCCCTCCTTGACGTCATCGGAGCGTCCGCGGGCATAGATGCCGCGGCTGTCGACCTTGTGCGCCTCCATCGGATCGTCGGCCCCGAGCATGCGCCACATCATCTGCCGGATCAGCGCCACCGAGACCGGCGCGGTCTTGCTGGCGATTTCCGTCGCCAGCGCCCGCGCAGTCGGCAGCAGTTGATCCGGCGGCACCACCTTGCTGACGAGACGCCCGGCGAGCGCTTCCTGCGCCGGGAAGACGCGGCCGGTGTAGCACCACTCCAGGGCCTGGGAGATGCCGACGAGGCGCGGCAGGAACCAGCTCGATGCGGCCTCCGGCACGATGCCGCGCTGGGAGAACACGAAGCCGAAGCGCGCGGCTTCGCTGGCGATGCGAATGTCCATCGCAAGCTGCATGGTGACGCCGATGCCGACGGCCGGCCCGTTCACCGCCGCGATCACCGGCTTCAGGCATCTGAAGATGCGCAAGGTGACCTGGCCGCCGCCGTCGCGGACATTCGGATCGCTGTAGTCGACCTTGCCGGAGGCGAGCCGCTTGACCGGCCCGCGCCGGGCATCGCGATCGAAGGTGTCGGCGCCCGAGGAGAGATCGGCGCCGGCGCAAAAGCCGCGCCCCGCGCCGGTGACGATGATTGCGCGGATGTCGTCATCCTTGTCGGCCTGGTCGAAGGCGTCGATCAACTCCCGCTGCATCGCTGCGTTGAAGGCGTTGAGCTTGTCGGGCCGGTTCAGCGTGATGGTGAGGATCTGCTGCTCGACCTCGTATTTGATGGTCTCATACGCCATTGGGGTTTCCTCGCACATTTTTTTCTTGATAGTCTTGAAACGTCATTCCGGGCTGCTCCGAAGGCGCAGACCCGGAATCTAGAAATTATCTGCTCCAGATTCCGGGTTCGTCGCCATGGCGACGCCCCGGAATGACGAAAGGGTTACTTCTTCGGCCGGCTCGGCCATTTCAGCTGCGGGCCGCGCAGGCTCTCGAAGGTCTTGGCCATGCCAAGCACGCCGATGTCGTCGAAGCGCCGGCCGACGATCTGCACGCCGATCGGAAAACCGTTCTTGTCGTAGCCGCCATTGACGGAAATGGCCGGATTCTCGGACATGTTCCAGGGCACGGTGTAGCAGATATGTTCGAACGGCCTTGCCGGATCGTTCACGGGCGAGGCGAACTCGGCCGGAAACTTCACTCCCGGCGAGACCGGCGAAATCAGGTAGTCGATGTCAGCGAACAGTTTTCCCGCCGCCGTCCGGATCGCCATCGTGACGTTGAAGCCTCTGAAAACGTCGAGGCCCGAAAGCTTCGTGGTGGCTTCGGCCCATTGATAGATGTAGGGCAGGACCTTGGCGCGCTCGGCGTCCGGCAGCTTCAGAAGATCGTCCCACATCCGCGCCCGCCAGAAATTGTCGAGCCCGTCGAGCATCTCGCGTGTCAGGAAGCCGTCGACCTCGGTGACGACAGCGCCTGCCGCCTCGAAGGCCTTGGCGGCCTTGATCGCGACCGCGCGGACCTCCTGCTCCAGCGGCTGTCCGGAGTCTAATCGCAGCATCAGGCCAAGGCGCAGCTTGCGCGGCGACTTGTCGAGCGCCTTCCAGTGGATGTTGTCGGGCGGCAGGCACATGCCGTCGCGCCGATCCGGCTTCGACAGCACGCACATCATCAATGCCGCATCGTCAACGGTTCGCGTCATCGGACCTGCGACGCGGCCAACATAGGTGGGGTCGATCGGCACCCGTCCGAAGCTCGGCTTCAAGCCCACCAGACCGCACCAGGCCGCGGGCAGGCGAATCGAGCCGCCGATGTCGGTGCCGACATGCAGCGGGCCATAGCCGGCGGCAGCTGCGGCGGCCGCGCCGGCGCTGGAGCCGCCGGGATTCTTGCTGAGATCCCAGGGATTGCGCGTGAGCGGATGGAAACTGGACAGACCGGACGACAACATGCCGTAGTCGGGCATCGTGGTCTTCGAAAAAATGATGGCGCCGGCCTCGCGCAGACGCGCCGCCGGTGGTGCGTCGACGGAGGAGGGCACGAGCTTGACGCTGGCCGCTCCCAGCGGCACCGGGACCCCCTTGGTCGCGATGTTCTCCTTGATCGTCACCGGCACGCCGTCAAGCGCGCCCGCCGGTTCATCCTGGTGCCAGCGCGCGGTCGATACCTTCGCGGCCTGGCGCGCGCTGTCGGGGTCGAAGGCATAGAGCGCCTTGATGTGGGGCTCCCAGGCGGCGACATGGGCGAGAACGTCGTCCAGCACCTCCGTCGGCGAGAATTGCCGGGCGCGATAGCCAGCGATCAGGTCGACGGCAGAGAGATCGTGCAGTGACGTGATCTGTTCCCGCGATTGCTGCTTATGCATTGGCGCCTGCCGGCATCCGGGTTTCGATGATGCGCGCGAACACGCTGGCGCCGACGGGCAAGATCTTGTCGTCGAGCACGTAGCCGGGATTGTGCACCGGCACGGAACCATCGTGGCCGACCCAGAAATAGGCGCCGGGGATGGTCTTGAGCATGTCGGCGAAATCCTCGCTGCCCATCTTGGGCTGCGTGCGGGTGATGACCTTGGAAGGCTCGACCACGGTGCGCGCGACCTCCTCGACCACCTTCGTCTGCTCGACCTGGTTGACCAGCACACCGAACGTGTCGCGGATGTCGGCCTCGATCTCGACATGGAACGCGGCCGCCATGCCGGCGCAGAGCGCACGCATCCGCTCGCGGATCAGCGCGCGCACCTCGTCGGAGAAGGCGCGCACCGTGCCGCAGAGGTGCGCTTCGGCAGGGATCACATTGTAGGCGGAGCCCGCGTGGATCTGGGTGATCGACAGCACCGCGGGTTCATGCGGATTGAGGTTGCGGCTGACGATGGTCTGCAGCGCCTGGCCGAGCGACATCGCGATCACGATGGGGTCCTTGGAGTAGTTCGGCATCGCGCCATGCGCGCCATGGCCGTGGATCTTGATGTCGAAGAAATCGGCGCCGGCCATCGCCGGACCCGGCAGCACTGCGATCTCGCCGAAGTTGAGGTCGGGCGCGTTGTGCAGGCCATAGAGCTCGTCGCAGGGGAATTTCTCGAACAGGCCGTCCTTGATCATGGCGCGGGCGCCGCCGAGGCCTTCCTCGGCCGGCTGGAAGATCACGTGTACGGTGCCGTCGAAGCTCCGCGTCTCCGCGAGATAGCGCGCGGTGCCGAGCAGCATCGTGGTGTGGCCGTCGTGACCGCAGCCGTGGAAGCGGCCAGCAATGGTCGAGCGCCATTGCAGATTGGTGTTCTCTTCCATCGGCAGCGCGTCCATGTCGGCGCGCAGCCCGATCCGCCTGGTCCCGCTGCCCTTGCCCTTGATCACACCGACAACGCCGGTGCCGCCCAGGCCGCGGTGCACCTCGATTCCCCACTGCGCGAGCTTCTCGGCGACGATGCCGGAGGTGCGGACTTCCTCAAAGCCGATTTCGGGATGCGCGTGCAGGTCGCGGCGGATCGCGGTGAGTTCGTCGGCATAGCCTTGGATACGGTCGATCGTGGGCATGTCTCTTGTCTATCCGGTTGAGCGTGAGAGATGGGAAGGAACGAAGACGGGGCCGTTCGGCTTGATGCGAATGCCGTGGCGCAGCCGCGTCCAGGGTAGCATTGCGGGGTCGGCCGGCATCGCCCCGGGCGCGGCACAGATCAGGAGTTTTTCGGCGATCGGTTCGAAATCGGCGCGGAAATGCACCGAACTCTTGTTGACGAGGATCGCCTGTTCGGTCGGCTCGATGCCGACATAGCGATACATCGACTGGTCCGCGAGCTGGGCCTTGTGCGAGGCGACGACCACGCGCACGTCGCCGATCCGCAAGCACGCCGAGGGGCCCATCTCCATGACGCGGCCGCCGTAATAGGGGCCGGTCGCGACGAAGTTTCCGTCGGACAGGCTTTCGACGACGAAAGTCTCCGGATAAGGCGCATCGCCCGGAATGCCGGACTTGCCGCCGAGCGACAGCGCGATGCTGGCACCGCGGCCTGCCGCATGCGCGGCGCGTGCCGACTGCGGATCGTAGATCACGCCCGTCGCGGCGCGCTCCGCGCGGTTGCGCACCAGCGCACGGAGCATTCCGGTGGTATCGGAATCGCCGCCGGCACCGGGATTATCCTGGGTGTCGGCGATCACGATCGGTCTTGTCGCGGCCTTCGCCAGTTCCATGGCATGACGCACGCCGTCGTCGGGCGAATAGATCCGTCCGTCGAAATCGCTTTCGTGGCCGATGACGATCGCGGCGATCGCATCCGCCGCGGCATCGGCGTCGGCTTGCGTCCGTCCATAGGCGAACACGCTGGGTCCGCAATGCGCAAAATCGGCGGCAGGAAAGCCCGGCGCGAACGACAAGGTCGGCACTGCATCGCTCTCGCAGGCCGCAAGCTTCTCGTAGATGCTCCTGGTCGGCTGGTCGTTGGTGCATTGCCAGCTGATCGGAATCAGGAACGGCAATTGCCGGAACGCCTTTGCGAAGCGCCGTTGGCTCCTAAGCAGCAGCGCCAGATGCCTTGCCGAGGCGCGGCCGGTCGCGGCCATGTCGACATGCGGATAGGTGCGGTAGGCGATGAGCGCATCGGCATGCTCCACCATCGCGGGCGAGACATTGGCGTGCAGGTCGAGGCTTGCCACCAGCGGCAAGTCCGGTCCGATGACCTCGCGCACACGGGCGAGGATTTCGCCTTCGCCATCGTCCAGATGTTCCGACACCATGGCGCCGTGCAGATCGAGATAGACCGCGTCGAGCCGGCCTGCCGCCGCAATACCGTCGATCATCACCTTGGTGATGCGCTCGAAAGCATCCCTGGTGACATGCGCGGAAGGACTGGCGCCGCAGGAAATCGTCGGCACCAGATCCCAGCCGCTGGCTTCGGCTTCCTCGACAAAGCCGGCCAGGCCGGCATTCATCTTGCGCATGGTCTTGACGACAGCGGCGCCCACGGTCATCGCGGGCCAGCCGCCGCCATGCACGAAATCGGCATAGGTCGCCTTGGTCGGCGCGAAGGTGTTGGTCTCGTGCAGGAATGCGCCAACGGCGATACGGGTCATCTCAACTGTCTCAGGTCCCTTGTGCGCACGATCCGTTTGGAAAACCGGTGCCCACTTTTTCCGGGTCATGCTTTGGGCGTGACGTTAGACTCGTCATTGCGAGCAGCGCAAGCGAGCAAGCCCGTCAGTTTTGCATGACGCGCAGCATTACAGTCATTGCTGGGATCCACTATCCTGGTGCCACCTTCCAGGCCGCACGAGTTGCCATGATTTCCGTCAATCGATGACTGCGGACAAGTCAGCCCCGCCGTGATCGAAGCACTTCCCGATGTCAGTCAGGCCTCAGGGGGATTGCAGGGACCGTTCGAACCGCCTCGTCGGAGGGCAACACTCATGGTCATGCAGACCGATCCCAGAGGAATCTGTCATGATCGGCCTGTCCTGTGCGCGCCCCGTGGGCCTCGCACTGGGCTGAAGACGCCCAGTTTGATGGAATGATGAGCAACAACGCGATCAATGGCAGGCAATCGAGTTCAATGAGGGCAGCGCTCGACGAGCGCGCGGAGAATCCGAGATGAGTGAGGCTGTTCCCGATCATTTGACGGTGGCGTTCGAGATGACCGCGGACGACTACCGGCGCGCTTTCGCGGTGACGAATCGCCACCAATCGGTACCCTACGGTTATCTTGCCCATCTCGCCGCGCTGTTTGCCGCAATCCCGGTTGCGTTGGCCTTTCGGTTCGTGGGCAAAGCCATGTCCGGCGACGGCGCAGCCGCCGATTTGATCGGCCGATTCAGCCTGTTCGCGTTCGTGCTTGGTGCCATTGCGATGGTGGTTGCCGGGCTGTTCTTGCATCGGAGGGTGGTCGCCCGCCACATCGATAAACGCCTCAACGCGTACCTGCCCAAGACCGTCATCTTCGACGCGACCGGAGTGACGCTGATGGGCCAGCTTTCGCAGGCGAGCTGGCGTTGGGCCGCCATCGGCGGGATCAGTGATGAAAGGGGTCTACTGCTGGTCTGGATCGGAAATTCCCCGGTGGTGGTGATCCCGCGCAGGAGCCTTGGCGACGACGGCGCGCGTGAAGCGGCTTACGCCTTCATTCGCGCAAGACTGTCGGAAAAAGCAACGAACGTCGGCCCGTCAAATTAGGCCGTGATGCGCAAGAACCTTGCCTGCGAGTGGCGCTGCCGGCGATCCACGCGGCCGTCTTATTGCTCGCTGTAATTCTCGCCGACCGACAATGCGCAGATTCGAGACAAATGTACGTACGGTAATCCGGTCTCCTTGGCCCAGGCATTGAATTGCGCCTGCACCTTGGCGAGATCGCCCTTGGATTTGACCTCTTCGGCGATGTCGAGGCCTGCATCGCGCAGACAGGCCACCACGTCCTTCGAGGTCACGAAGCCGTCCCAGCCCAGGAAACGCAGCAGCATCTGCCCGGTGTTGCCGCCGAGCCGGCTGCCGCGCTTGGCAAGGTGATCGAGCAGGCCGACCTCGTCGGAGGAGGGCCAGTGCTCAAGGAACTTGCCGAAGCTGCCATGCTCGCGGGCAATCTCCTGAATGAATTGCGCGTTCTCGCGCACCGACATGATCTTGGCGCCGTTGCGAACGATGCGCTTGTCGTTCACCAACTCATGCCAGTAATCCTCGGGCTGGAAGGTGAGCTTGGCCGGCTCGAAGCCGAGGAATGCCTGCTCGAAGCCCGGCCATTTCGTCTCGATCACGCTCCAGGCGAAACCGGCCGAGAACACCCGCTTCGTCATTTCGGCGAGCGCGCGATCGTCCGCAAGCTTCGCGAGCGCCTTCGCGTCGGGCGCGCGCGGCAACAGCTTCTTCAACTTGTCCGGCCCGCCCTTGCGCTTCTCGGCCCGGCTGCGGATGGTCTTGAAGGAGGTCATGCGAGTTACCTCGTCACGTCGATTCCTGTGTTGGCGCATGTCCTAGTCGGCGAACCGGATTCCACTTCGCCGGGACATGCGCTAATCCAGTGTTGCCAACAGGCCAGCCATCAGCCGGCCGCGCTCGGCGAGGCTGTCGACTTCGATGTGTTCGTTCAGCGTATGCGCGTCCGCACCGCGCACGCCAAGCCCGTCCAAGGTCGGGATCCCTATCGCGCCGGTGAAGTTGCCATCGGAGCCGCCGCCGGCGCTGCCGTGTGGCAGTTCCATGCCCAGTTGTCGGGCCACATCGCGCGCCTTTTCATAGAGCGCCATGGTGCCGGCGTCGGGTTCCCACACCGGCCGGGTCACGCCGCGCGTCACCTTGAACGCCACGTCGTTGCTGGTGCCGGAGAGCGCCAGCATCCGCTCGACACCGCGGTCGAGATCGGCCTGGCGCTTGGCCATGCTCAGCGCCTCGCCGGTGCAGGTGGTCGCGACGCAATTGACCCACTGGCCGCCATGCACGATGCCGACCGAGAAGGTGCAGTCCTCGCTGGTCATGGCGTCGATCGCGATGATCTGCCGCGCCATTTCGCGGATCGCCGAGCGCCCCGACGACAGCGTCGCACCCGCATGGCTCGGCCGGCCCGTTGCTTCCAGATTGAAACGGGCGATCGCGTAGCGCCCGGTGACGACGCCGTTGTTGGGGCGGCCGGGTTCGGGGACCAGCACATATTTGTGGCGCGACGCCTCCGCCTCGATGAGGTCGCGGGTCGAGGGCGTGCCGACCTCCTCATCCGGCGTAAACAGGACGGTGACCGGCAGCGGCGTGGTGAAGCCGGCGCGCGCCAGTTGCCGGATCGCCTCCAAGGTCAGGTAGTTGCCGCCCTTCATGTCGAAGATGCCGGGCCCGTAGCACTTGTTGCCTTCGCGCCGCCACGGCAGTTTCTCGAGCGTGCCGATCGGATGCACGGTGTCGAGATGTCCGGCGATCAGGATTCCCGGCTCGCCCTGCTTCGGATGCGGAAAGCGGGCGCGGACGCAGCCGCCAAATCCTTGCCGGCCGGCGATGCGCTCGATGGCGGCGCCCATGACCGCCATGTCGCGCGCGGCGAGATCGAGCATGCCTTCGACGGCAGCGGCATCGAAGGTCGGGCTCTCGCACTCCACCCAGCCGCGCAGTCCCTGCAGCATGGTCTCGGAATCGAAGGGAAGGTTGGCCGGATTCATCGAGCTTCCTTTGTCTCGTTGCGATGTTTCGACGATCGACTTTCGACCGAGACTACCTGCAAACGCGATCAGCGAGAACAACCGAACCGAGATATGCGGACTTCTCCCAACGCAAACCATCGGGCAAGCCAACTAGCCGAGGTGAGCGTAGAGTCCATCGATGATGACGTTTGCGGATCGTGTCTAGCGTCAGATGATTACCGCCCTTCACGTCGAAGACGCCCGGCCCGAAGCATGTGTTGCCCTGGCAATGCCACTACATCGTCAGACGCGCCTCGGGCGCTTCAATAGGGGGCTATAATCTCCTCAAAACGCAGCGGATTGAAATCACGAAGCATCTTCGCATCCTTCAACAAGGTCTCTGCGTCAATGGATCGAGCGCTCTTCAAAACATAAAGTTTGCCCCCCTCGGACCAAGCAAGGGTGTCCTTGATCACATCCGCCCAGTCCCAATCTGTTCCATGGGAAATTTCATGTCTTGGATTTACGAGCGCGTGGCTATCCCAATACACTCCTCTGCCAGCCTTTCGACCGGAACCAACATGCGCAAACTTTCTCAAAGTGAAGTTCTTTTTCCATTTTTTATCGAACACTTGAATTTTATTGCTGCTGAGTTCTCGGTTAAGATTCCATCCCTCGTTAAGTAGACGTGGATAATATACCCCGAGGCATTCATTGTTACCGTAAGACGTGCCTTTTATAACGCCACGCTTACCAATCAATTTGGATCGATCATGCAAGAGCTTGTGGTCCGCATACAGCTCGTTCAGTAGGTAGTTCTTGTTGTCGATGAATAGACCACCCCCGTTCCAACAATCGCCTTTGGCGTACAGGGCTATGGCCTTGAGGTAGGGGGCTTTCGATATAGCTGTCCATGATCCCGAGGTCTCAGAGTCCCACTTGCCGTTCATGGCAAAGTAGATCATGTGCTTGCCATCGGGCGAAATATGCGACCGCCTTTCATAGATGCGGCCCTTTAGCCATTGGCCCAACTTGAATTTGTTGGTTTTTAAATCCCACAATATTGAACAAACTTGTTTGGATGGTCCGCGCCTGAGGATCACGGCCACAGACGCGCTTTGAGCGACCAAGACATGAATGCGGGCTGACACAGTCAAGAGCAATTCACCTTTATCTCTTGAAGGCACTCGTAGACTTTGTTTCCTAAGCATTCAATGGATCACCGATGCCTCGCAGATCGGGCTCTCGCATTCCACCCAGCCGCGCAGTCCCTGCAGCATGGTCTCGGAATCGAAGGGAAGGTTGGCGGGATTCATGGGGCTCTCGTGATTTTCTTGATTGGGTTGTTCGGCTTTTCTCGACGTTTCAGGCGGACGACGCCCGCGGCCGAAGCTAACCGCAAATCGAAGGCGACGGGAACCGGCGTCGCGCGATCCTGATCAAGCGCAGTCGAGGCTTGACATATCGGTAAGCTCCGACTTACCGTTAGCCATGGCTTACGGAATGGCACTTTCAGTCCTGGCGGATCCGACGCGGCGCAAGGTGTTCGAGCGCCTGCGCGCCGGACCGCGGCCGGTGCACCTGCTCGCCGCGGGGCTACCGGTGTCGCGGCCGGCGGTGTCGCAGCATCTGAAGGTCCTGAAAGGGGCTGGCCTCGTCGAGGAGCGCAGCGAGGGCGCGCGGCGGATCTATTCGCTGCGGCGCGAGGGTCTTGCCGAACTGCGCGAATGGCTGGACAGTTTCTGGGGCGACGCGCTCGAGGCGTTCCGGATCGAAGCCGAGAAATCGCACAAGCTTCGTGGGAAAAGGCAATGAATGAGTTGGCCAGTATCACGCCCGTCCGCAAGCAGGTCTTGGTCAAGGCGCCGATCGCGCATGCATTCGAGGTCTTCACCAGCGGCCTCTCGCGCTGGTGGCCGTTGACGCACGGCGTGGGCAAGAAGCCGATCATGAAGGTGATGTTGGAGCCGCGCCTTGGCGGGCGCTGGCTGGAAATCGCCGAAGACGGCACCGCGACTCCAGTCGCTACCATCATCGTCTGGGAGCCGCCGCATCGCTTTGCCATGCTCTGGCAGATCAACGCGCAATGGAAGCCCGACCTGACGATGCAATCCGAGGTCGACGTGCGCTTCACCGCCGAAGGACCGGAGGCCACGTCCGTCGAACTCGTGCACCACAAATTCGAGACCATGGGCGCGGAAGCCGGCGCATCGATGCGCAATGATGTCGACGGTGGCTGGCCCGGCCTGATCGCACTTTTTGTTGAAGAAGCCGAACGCAATCAAGCGTAAGTGAGGAGGTTCTCATGTCGGATTTCATCGTTCACTCCGTCCCCGGCAGCCCGTTCGGGCGCGCGGTGCTGGCGACGCTGGAAGAGAAGGGCGCCCGCTATCGCCTGGCACCGGTGTTGCCGGGCACGGCGAAGACGCCGGCGCATCTCGCCCGTCACCCCTTCGGACGGGTTCCCGTCCTCGAGCATGATGGCTTCATGCTTTACGAGACCCAGGCGATCCTGCGCTATCTTGACCGGGTGCTGCCAACCCCCGCGCTCACGCCCAGCGATCCGAAACGGGCCGCGCGCATGGATCAGGTGATGAATGTCAATGACTGGTACCTGTTCCAGGGCGTCGGCAGCGTAATCGGCTTTCAGCGCGTGATCGGGCCGAAACTGATGGGTCTTGCGACCGACGAGGCCGCGATCGAGGCCGCGATGCCGAAGGCCCGCGTGGTGTTTGCCGAACTGGCGCGGCTGCTCGGCCAACAGTCTTTCTTCACAGGCGACGCGCTGTCGCTCGCCGACCTGCTGGTGGCGCCGCAGGTCGACTTCCTGGAGCACACGCCGGAATGGTCCGTGCTCGGCGTGCCCCATGCCAATCTGGTTGGCTGGCTGAAGCGGATGCAGGAGCGGCCAAGCTTTGTGGCCACCACTTGGGCGCGCGTCTCCGAGATGGCGAAAGCGGCCTGAGCCAAAGGCTTGCAGCGGGGTCCTGAAGCAGCGTCGCGCGGGGGGCGCGACGCCCTCGCGCATTCGCCAACCACCGCTTAAGTCAGCTTGTTGTCGTGCAATAGAGATCCAACGAACGTATCGAGCATGCAAGACGGCACGTTTGCGACCGACGGCGAGACACTGGCTTACAGCCACCATGTTCCTGCAGGTCCACCGAACGAGTGGGCGCTTTCGCTACATGGCGCCGGTCCCGCCGGCCGCGAACGATTCAGATATCTCGCCGAGCATCTTGTTTCGCGCGGCCTGAGCGCCTTTGCTTTCGATTTCTCGGGGCATGGCGAGAGCACCGGAAAGCTTCGGGAATCCAGTCTGGTGAGGCGCGCGGTCCAGGCCAAAGCCGCAATCGAGTTCATGCCTGAGCTTCCAACGGTCTTGATCGGGACGAGCATGGGAGGCCACGTCGCATCGAGCATCGTTGCAGACACGAAGGCGAAGTTTCTCATATTATTTTGCCCGGCGCTTTACGGAGACGACTGCATCAACCTGCCATTCGACGAACGCTTCACCGCGGCCATCAGGAAGCCGTCAAGCTTTGAGGACTCGTCGGTTCGGTCCGACCTGAGGAAATTCAAGGGGAGGTCGCTTGTCGTCATAGGCGAGGAGGACAAGATCATTCCGCGACGCGTTGTCGAGATATATCGGCAAGAGTTGCAAGAAAACAGCGAGCTCACTTTTGTCAGCCTTCCCGGCGCGCCGCATAATATTCATGGCTGGGCGACGCAAAATGCTGGAAACATGGCGATGGTCTTGCGCGCGATCGACGAATTGCTCGATGCTTAGGCGACCCGCTCCATGCAAGCAATCGTTGCACTATTTTTTGCGGACCGATCATCTATCGACCGGTTTGAACCCGAAGATTAGCGACCGGATCAATTCGCTGCTCAACCGGGGTCGATGATCGAGGACTCTGCGAATAATCGGGAGGAGGTCCGTCAACGCGCTGTATCGAGCCGAGCTTGCGGGGGTAGCATTCAGGCAAGGAGAGGACCGCGCGACCGGACATTGGCCAGACTCCAGCCCCACCATTGGTGCGGGCGGTGGGACTCGAACCCACACGACGTTGCCATCGAGGGATTTTAAGTCCCTTGCGTCTACCAGTTCCGCCACGTCCGCGCTTTGATTTGTATAGGGTTTTTGGCCTCACCCCGCAAACGTTATGCAATACCCCGGCGAAGTTATGCAAAACCTGTTCACTTTGCGTCCCTCACCCGTTTAAAGGCGCGCACCACGTTCGCCTCGCGCTCGACGTGTCGAGAGTAGTGGCCACCCATCCGTGACGACCTATCCGTGAGCGCGCCGGCGATCTCGGCATCACTCGCGCCGTGCCTCTTCAGCCACGCCGCATAGGTCGCCCGCAGCCCGTGCAACGTGGTCCCGGTGCCGATCAGCCCCTTGCGCTCAAGGTCGCGGAAGTAATGGCTGACGCGGGTCTGCATGTCCACTTCGTTAGCCCAAGGAGAGCCATCGTCACGGACTGCGATCAGCGTAGAGCTGCGATTGAGTCCGGCAAGGAATGATTGCAGTTCAGGCATCACAGGAACAAAGCCGTTCTCGTTATTCTTGGCCGCCACGAAGCGGAAACACTTTCCGGTCAGATCGTGGTCACGGTACTGCTTCCAGCCGACGGCGACAATGGTTTGGCCGCGGAGCCCTGCGAAGCGGGCAAGCATCATCGCGATCTTGATCTCCATCGGCGCGGCCTTGATTGCCGCCGTCCATTCTTCCGGGTGCCATTCCCTGTTTGCGTTCGGATCGGCCTCATGCGCCTTGTCCATGCCCAGGCAGGGATTGACGGTCATGCCGGTCTTGTTGCTCCGCCTCACTGCCTGCCTGAACATCGACGACAGCGCCGCGATCATCTGGTCGGCGAAGCGCGGCCATTTCTGCCGGGCGCATTTGTCTCGCAAGTCGTAAAGATCGGGCTGGGTGATGTCGATCAGCGGAATGTCGAACTCATCGCGCAGCCACTCGAATGCTTCGAGGTAGTCTTTCCGGGTCGCGGGTGCGAGCTTCTTCCATTTCGGATAGCCCTCGGCATTGCCAAAACGGTCTTCGACTTTCCGCTGCTCTGCCGTGCGATCAATGTCGCCAATGGTAAACCAATTGATGAAACCGCCGAGAGTATCAACGGCGAACGTGTTCGCGAGGCGCGCGCGGGTGCGCGGTCGGTTATAGCTGGCGATGAACTCTGGGCTTGCGAGCTTGCGCTCAAGGTCAGCGCGGTCGCCGTCAAAGCCTTTGATCAGCGCCTCGCCGGTCGCCCGGACATAGACGTACCACTTGCCGCGCGAGCAATAGATATTAAGGCCTTCCAGCTTCACTTTCACCACCGATACGCTCCCCGATACGCCGTCTAGCCGGGAGGGAAGTTGGCCCATTTTGATCGAGGCTGACAAGCCAATTATCCAGGCTGGCGCGCAGGTAGCGATGCCCGCGTGTGGATTGAGTGAAATGGATCGGCTTGATCGGGCAGACCTCTTTGAAGGTATCGACGCTCAAGCCGACATAGGCTGCGGCCTGATCGAGTCGCAGGGCTGCGGGCCAATATGGTAACGGCGCATTCATTTCTATATCAATCGCGCCTTGGTGATGCGCGCAACACCTTCAGGAACTCTTCCAGCCCCGCCTCTTGTTCGCGCTGCGCCTCCCGGAACCACTTCACCAGTTCCTCGGCGAGGTCGGGCGCGAATTTCATCATGGCGCTTGCCAGCGCGCTGAAAGTCGTCTCGGTTTGCGGCAACGGCGAGTGCTTCGGCTTCGACGCCTGCTTGGCGCGGATGGCGTCGATCTTCTGCCAAACCCGCGTCGGTTCGCCGCCGAGGCCGGCCGGATGACGTACCCATAGATGATGCCGGTGCGCGCGTTGATCTCGATACCGCAACCCTCGCAATGGGGCACGCCGTCGCGGCAGCACCGCACAAAGGCCTTCTTCCGGCCCGATAGCGCAAATTCCATCCGCTTGATGCCGCGCAGGCTGCTCACTTCACCAGCCCCCCGTAGAAGATCGCGAACCTGGCGACGAGTTGTCCCCAGCGCTCGCGCTCAGGTCACCTGCGAACCGACGAGGTACACGCACTTGCGTTTTCGCCAATCGAGAAAATTTCGGACGTGTTGATCATCCCGAACATCATGCTCAGGCCAGGCCAAAAGTGGAACGGCGGCTATAAACTCATCGTACGATTGGGTGCCGCGGCGAACAAAAAGGAAAGAAGCTGCCCACGGTTTTTGATTGTCGAATTTTTCGGCGTTAGGGGCGATGCACGCAGCCCGCTCTGACGATGAAGGCACTTCGCCGATACTTGGGGCGAGAGCCCACTCCGACCGCAAATAGGGCTCTGAACAGCTATTGATTTCGTTGTTGGCTCGGGCAGCACTCGAACCTGCAACCAGACCGCTATAAGCGGGTAGATGACGATCGGCTTCGTTGCTTTTGCTGTATTTTCTTTGGGGATCGATCATGCTTTGCGGAAGGGGTGTCCTGTCAACACCATTGAAAACACTCATGTTTACCTGATGTTGGCCGCTAAAGCCACGGTTTCGACTACGGCCTTTTGAGACCACCGTGGGTTTGCGATTGGAGGCTCGGATATGTCGAAATCCGGCTTGCGCCTGCCGCGCCGCCGTTGCCTGTCGAGCTTCAGGGCGCGCTCAGATCGTCCGACCCCGCCGGAAGTTCGGTGAGATACCGGACGAATTGATCGCGAACCATGAACCGTGTGGCGCACGGACGATCCAACCAGGGCATCGGTTCCGACCTTCCGAGGCGCACTGTCGTCGGACCGACCGGCGAATAGCACACCGAAGGCGAAG
>Ga0307508_10000531_pt1 | contig 45340 bp, 69 predicted proteins | sample 9_EM_MG_FD_203089 | JGI IMG/M metagenome (GOLD analysis project Ga0307508, IMG submission 203089) | Populus trichocarpa ectomycorrhiza microbial communities from riparian zone in the Pacific Northwest, United States - 9_EM | ecosystem: Host-associated > Plants > Roots > Unclassified | place... | reverse complement strand
TTTCTGACCTCCGCCCAGAGGATCTTCTGTTGGTCCCTCCACTCGGCGCACTCCTTGAAGAGGTGATCGCGTGTTTGTATTCGGCTACCGCACCACCAGCACTGAGGGGTGGGGCGGTTCTTCGTCCCGGAGCGTCGGCGGCGATTCTTCGGTTCAGGAAGGAGATTATCGAAGCGGCCCGACGGGCGGACAAGGCGATCATCAATGCGATCGCAAATGAGAGCTGGGCATCCGCGGTACCGGCACCCAACTGATCGGCGGATCTGCGGGAGGAAACTGAAAATGAGGGTGTCGTGATCCCCCCGTTCTCGGAGAGGTGGATGCGGCTAAAGCGGACCCCTGAGGAATTCTTCCAGCAGGGCAAGCTGCCACAAGGAGGTGCCTCAGCGGTGTTCAAGGTTCCAAACAAGGCAGCAGGACAAATGCTCCTCACGAAGGTGTGGGTGACAGGAAACAAGTTCCGCGTGTTGGCCTACATCCCGGACAAGGCCGATACCATGTGTGGCATTTGCAGCCAATGGGGCCATTCCGAGTTCCGATGGTATGCAGTATCTGTGCGGGCAACCACAGAACGGAGGGGCGCCAGTGGGAGGTTGCGACGTGCGGAAAAATTGGAAAGGTGCGCACGCACACCGCAATGAAGTGCGCCAACAGCGGCAGAAACCACCCGGCAAAGGACGGCAGGTGCCGAGTATAGGGGGCCGCCATTGTGATTGCCCGTCGGCCAAGAGAAGAGCTCGCTGCAGCAACACATCCCTCGAGTCCCGGCGGCGGACCGGAGCGAGCGTCAAGGTCCTGATTGCAGGGCTTTCGTCTGCTATGCCGGTGCGGTTCGGCTCTCGAGCTACTTCTCGTTATCAGCTCCCTAGCGTGGGCAAGTACTAACGTTCTGTTGTAAGTCTGAGGATGTCCCTCGGAGCCCTTGTCGTGCAGTCTTATTACTGTGTTGTTGTCCTCGTCACGCCCAACGTGATGGTGTCTGGGGATGGGTTTGTCGCAGCGCCGCTTCGGTTTGGTAGATGTAGGATGGTGGAGAGAGATAATATGCAACTTAGATCAATTAGATAGCAACTTGATATGATATGGATAACGGACCCCCGCTAGCGCTATCCGCGTAGTTATCCAGAACCAAAAAAAAGAGATTCAGATAGCGTTCAGGATAGGACGCGCCAAGACGCTGGCTGACTATCTACCCCTCGTGATGGAGAAACAACGAAACACGATCCGAAAGACACAGCAAGTTGCTACAATTGCGACGGGCATTGCTACTCTTGCAACCGCCGCCGCAGTTATGACCCACCGACGTCGGCAACCTGCCCAAGGGTCGCCGGGCCACTGAGCTCCTTCGGGCGTTCGCTGGTGCCGCCGGCACGTCCAACGACTGCCGCTAGATGGGCTGTTGTAAGAGGAATGTTTTGGTGATGGATAATTTTGGTGTTGACTGAGAATTATTTTTTTTCGCCCGGCTGTATGTGGTTTTCCACCAACCTGTTCTGACAGCTGCACAAGTTCTGAGATGTACGCTGTGGAGCCTAGCGTTATTGTTATCATATATGGTACGTTATCACGGATAACTTTATCAAGTTGTTATCATTTTCGCCAACTTGATAACCCATTGTTGACAGAATGTGACCTTGGGTCACGGTTACCACGGTTAGATACCATCAAGTTGGCTGAATCTCTCTATTGCGCTTAACACTACAGATTATATGTGCTCCTCCCGCCGTCCCACCCCCATGGGGCTACCATCTTTCTAAAGAGTTGCCCGACTTCGTCCTGCTAGCCTACGAGCTCGGTACCCATCTAGCTATGGCTCGGGAGCAGCAAAGTATACAGGCCGGGGCTCGCCTTCTAGTCGTCTCAAAAGGAAAAACAAAAGAAAAGGTGTGTGGCGGCGCGGGCCGGAGCCCGCCACCGCCGGGAGGTGGGTTGTGGGGCGCAAGCCGAAGCCCTCAACCGCCGAGTGGTAGTGGGCGCAAGCCTAAGCCCGCGACCGCCGGGAAGGTGTGGTGAGGGGCGCGAGCCGAAGCCCGCGACCGCCGAGGAGGTGTAGCGGTAGCACGCGTGCACGCCGAAGCGCGGAACCGCGGAGGAGGTGTATGGGTGGCGCGGCCGCCGAGAAGATGTGGTGGCGGTGGGCGCCACAGCGGGCCACCGGGCACTCAAGCCGATGCCGATGCCGTGGTCCGTGACCGGGGTGGTGGTATGTGGTGGTGGTGATAGTGGTGGTGAGAGTGCAAGCCAGAACGCTCGACCGCCGAGAAGGTTTGGTGGTAGTAGCGGGTTCCCAAACCCACGACCGCCGAGGAAGTGAGGGAGTGCCGTGATGTGGTACTGGGTTCCCATGCAGTGGTGCGACCATGTTGTGATTGGCGGCTTGGCAGAAAGGAGCGGGGTCCTGCTGAAGCCAAGATGCGTTGGCGTCAGCGCTGGCAGACTTTTCTCAGAGCCAAAGCCCGCGGACGTTGTGAGGGGTAGCCGTTCGCATCCCCTACACCTCTTCCGCGGATGCCATGAAGGAAGACGAGGTCAGGAACAGCGGCAGTCCCCACTGCTTTGGAATTGCAGACTGATTGCGGGTCAAAACGACTGTTGTCTGAGGCAATAGGGGATTCTAAAGCGCGAGCGCAATAGAGAAAGAAAGTAGAGATTCGAGAGCAATAGAGAAGGAAGAAGGTTTGGCCGCGAAGAGGCGTTGTGCCGGTGTGTTGTCAGCTAGGGCGTGGTTGGTGGATACAATATCTATGCCTTTTCATCAAAGTGCATACATATCTATGGCTCCTCCACGCCGTACCACCCCCAGGGCTCCCATCTTTCCCCTCCGCGAAAAGTATATGCACTAAGGAAATCGAAAGACGATGCGCACGCGACGTAAGCAACGGGAAGAGAATACAGACAATAGAAAGGGGTCCTTCGTTTGCCCGATCAATTCTTTGAAATCAGTCGTGGTGTCGTTAAGTTTGGGCGGCGCCGGAGTGGCGGCCGCTGGGGAGGTGGGGTGGCAGCGAACCCCAGAGCGCGCGACCGCCGAGACGGAGGAGTGAGTGTGTGGGAGCACACCGGAGTGCGAGACCCGCCGAGGAAGTGTGGGGTAGTGCCGTAGCTTTTTTTTTCTTTCTGTTTATTCATTACTCGCATGCAACCTATCAGATCATGGCGAGATTATATACAGTCCGTTTTCCTGTCCGCTGTCCGCGCAGTGGCGTGGTAGGTGCCGTAGCGGGGAACCGGTGACAAAGCTGATGCCGATGCCGTGGCGCACAACCATGAGGTGGACGAGGTGGAGGAGGTGGAGAAAGGGTGTGGGGGGGTGGATATCAATTTTATTTCACATAGATATAAGCCTCTCCAGACTGCAGCGAACGCCAACAACACCAACCCATATCCCTCCGCGACTCTAGCTATGTGGCTCTCCCTTTGGCCCTCTTGGCCTACTAGATTGCCGCACGCACGAAATTCGGTCGCCCCGCATCCTTCACATCCTCCTCCATCTCGCTCTCCTATTCCTCTTCCACTCCCTCCTCCCCCATACCTCCTACGAGCCCCACCAGAAGGGAACCCTCGTTCCGCCCGACGCCGGCAGCCACCACCCGGGCTACCCCGGCCAGGCCAGACATCATCATCTTGGGTGTGTCGATCGAAAGAATTGGCGTTTTTAGTGATGAGTTTTGTCTGGGGGTGGTGGACGTCCGACAGTGCTTGATTATTATTATTTTTTGTTTATTCATAGTCGCATATAGTACAGCCCTACCAGACTATGGCGGCGCACTTTTTATCCAGGTTTCCCGTCTGCGGTCCGCGCGCGGCGGCACGTTGGAAGCTCCCCTTTGCCCTCTGCCCAGGCCTCCCATGAAATGTGTGACACGCACCAATGAAATATTAAATGAAAAGGACAAAGGAAATGACAAAAGAAATTGTGACCCCCCCGCCCCGATTCTCATCCTCGCCTGCGGATGCAATGAAGGAGGGCGTGAGTAGGAACAGTGGAGGCTCTTCGCCTCCGGCCAATACCCTCACGGCACCCAGCACCTCCGGCCCCGCCCACTGCTCCTCTTCGCGCTCCTGGCGCTCTGGAGTGCCCACTCAGGCGACAGTGCTTTAATGGCTATAAATACATCGGCCACCTGTCTTGCATATGTATGTATCTATCCACCTATGGATATATGAAGCGTGAAACTCATCAGGGTCTCCGAAAGCGGGGTAGAGGCGCAGGCGACTACACAGTTATAGGTAAATCGTTAGTGCGACCAGCTTTCGTTCTGCACCTTGAGTTCCCTAGCAGCAGAAATATAGGTAATTTGAAAGCATGTCCCAACCCGATTTCCGTTGTTTGCTGATGGTCATGTGTAGCCCGAGCCGTTCCCTTCCGCCGAGTTACAACATTACGATTACTTTTCAAAGCCACAAAGAAGGATATGGCGTTCCTACGAGTCTTTCAGCACCTATTCGGTGGACCGAACCCCCCGGGCAACGGAGAAGAGGACGGTAGTAGGGCCAAGGAAACGGCACCTGCTGGTATACCGTCGCCGGAATCTACGGCTGGAGAACAGGGCTCTAGCGATCCCAATCCGACTCAACCTCACTCCGCAATCGCAAGTGCAGAGCAAAAGCCGTCCTGGCGAGCCATCCGTTTGTCGAACATACCTTCCACAGTTCAGGCGAGTCAGTTCATCGACACTATCAAAGGCATAGCTCAGGGCAGCCAGTTCGACGAACTTCCTTGGTCATTCTGTCCAGATGCAACCACGGAGTACCAGGAGCGATACAACGTTGCAACAGTAACCTTCAAAGAAGTCCCACCGTCAATCTCCAAAGGCGGATATGGGACTGTGCGAACGGAACACGGTACTTTTTATGCTGATGAGGCTTTCCGCGGGATGACACCTCTGGCCAACCCCCCACAGAAAGATACTACGGTGGAGTAAGTTAACATTCCGTTTTCGATACAAATTTGGACACCTAATCAGCTCGACTTCGATTCAGTATAATTGCCGTATCTGGTCTTGCTGGCCACGCTTTCGGGTCGTGGCGCTCACCCACAGAGCCATCGATGTGGTTGCGCGATTTCCTCCCGGAATTCATTCCTACCGCTCGCATCCTCATATATGGCTACGACTCAAGGCTGGAAGGGAGCACTTCGTTGGCCTCGATCTTCGAATTTGCGAGAAAATTCTTAGAGACCGTGAAGTCAATACGCGGTCCGATGGTGAGTCGCATCACGATGGGAAAGGTGCTGCATTTCAAGCCATCTCACTCGATATAGATATCCCAACGACCACTTATCTTCATCGGCCACAGCCTTGGTGGCTTAGTGATTAAACAAGTATGTTTTATGTTCGCTTAAGATCCATCAGCTGATATGTTCGGTATAGGCTTTGGTGGAGGCGGCACAGGGAAGCAACGACGACAAAGACGTCTTCAATGCCACCTATGGCCTGATATTCTTCGGTACCCCAACTAGGGGCCTCGAAATTCAGAGCCTGAGTAACATCGTCAAGGGACAGCCCAACGAGGAACTTGTCAAGTACTTAGGGCCTTCATCCCGCTACCTCAAGCAGCAACACAACGAGTTTTACCGGGTATTCACACACCATGATTCGCAGATCATCTCTATATTTGAAACCAAGATGACGCCTACCGTCGAGGTAAGTTTGCACCCGCTTGCATGGACACGGGCATTACTTACTGTCGTTTCTATTAGATTCGAGACGGTTTGCTGCGCAGAACCGGGCCGCCAGTCGTAATGGTACCGCAGAGCGCCACTGATCACCACTCCCAATACGATCAAGGTCACGACATTTTCTCGATCGATGCCAATCATTCAGATCTTGTCAAATTCTCGACCCCTGTGGACCCGGACTACAAGGGGGTTCAAAAGCGGATCATGACAATGGTGGAACGTGCGCCCGGAGTCATTCGGCAGCGCTTAGTCCGACAAGCTTGCGATAGCAATGTAATCAATTGAATAGATTTAGTGAATCGAAAGAAATATTTTTGTCATCGTGGTGCTAGACACATGTTATAAACTCCCTCCGAAATTGCGGTTTGAAGTGAATCACAACTGCACAGGCCGAGTTAGAGAGCTGTCAGAAATGCAGGAACGGTTGGCGAACGGCCGACCTGGCGAGCGGATGCCGAGAAAATTGGTTCTTCCTGGACTGGGAGGTATCGGAAAGACGCAACTTGCAATCCAGTATGCCCACAAACACCTGGACGACTATACTTCAGTCTGGACTGTGAATTGTGCAACCAAGGAGACGTGCTCCAACGGCTTTCTGGAGATAGCCGAGGAACTGCTTGCTCATTACGCCAAAGACAGTGGTCACCAAGGACCGGGCCGACTCCCCAGTTGCTTGGCGGGAATCCCATCCGGCAGCAGCCCCCCAGCGGGCGAGGAGCAAGTCAGGAAAATCGTCGAAGCAGTGAATCGTTGGTTCTGCCTGAGGGATAACCGGAATTGGCTTCTCATACTTGACAACATCGACAACCTCGAAGCATGGAATCCGAAGACCATTCCTTCCGCTAGCCACGGTACGATTATTATGACTAGTCGGAGACGAGATCTGATCTGCTTGGCCCCTGCACTAGAGTTGAAAGAAATGAACGACGCCGACAGTATCAGTTTACTTCTTACGAGTGCGGGGGCTGGAAGAGACCCCCCATTCACCTCAGAAGGCGAGTGGTACATACTTTCGGACTGGCCGAACGACCATATCGTGAGAATTTCCCGCTGACAGCCAGCACAGATGAGAATTGTGCACGGCAGTTGGCGAAGACACTCGGCTACCTTCCGCTAGCCCTCGGCCAAGCGGGTGCTTGCATTGCTGCATGTTCAACTTTGGAGAAGTACTCAAGACTTTTGAAAAACAGTTTGCCCGGATTTCCAAGGAAAAGCCAACGGTGTGGTCTTACGGGGATAAGACGGTTTATACCACGTGGACGATCTCTCTCGATGCTATACGAAGCAAAGAACCCAAATTGGCGGAATTGTTTATGCTGTTTTCGTTCTTCTCCAATGAGGACATCTCGGAGGAGATCCTGCGTCGCGGCCTGGGATTGGAAGAAGACTGTAAGGAACTTGTAGTTCGAGCTTTCGATTCGATACTGACCAAACGCCGTGCCACAGATCATGACATGGATGATTACCTTAAACCGCTCCTATCTTATTCTTTGGTCAAGCGCAAAGGTGTACTTGACAGCTTCTACATTCATTCACTTGTACATTATTGGGCGCGTGAGCACCTCCCACTCAAACAACGGCGGGATAAACCAAAAAAGGCACTTCTTTTTATCAACTACGCCCTTGCTTGCAACGCAAGGAAACCAGAACAATGGTCGTTTGAAAGACGCATCATCCCGCATATTTTCGCACTGCTTGAGCACCATCAGAAATATACGACCAGTTATATCGAGGGGTCGGGTGACGTTTCTTCCGTAGCGACCTCTCTCGGGAGTATATCCACCAGTCTGTTGTACCAGGGACACTGGAACGACGCTGAGGGGCTGGAGTTGCAAGTTATGGAGATGAGAAAGAGAGTGCTCGGCCAAGAGCATCCAGATACCTTGACCTGCATGAACAACTTGGCATCGATATACAGGAAACAGGGACGGTGGAAGGAGGCTGAGGGGCTGCAGTTGCAAGTTGTGGAGACGAGAAAGAGAGTGCTCTGTCAAGAGCATCCAGCTACCTTGACCAGCATGAGAAACCTCGCAGCTATATTCAGAAAGCAGGGCCGGTTGAAGGAGGCGGAAGAGCTGTTGGCACAAAGTAAGTGTTTGTTCCTGAACATCCTAAAACACTACCTTATGCACGCAACCTTAGGCTTCTCAAATAGTCCAGTCGGCCCAGGGGTCACCGCTTGTTAGTACTGACTAGCTGGCGTAAAAATCAGTCAAGCAACTCCGCAAAGCAACGAAATTCAATCGCCTACACTGCTAACAATCCATCGTCTTCTCCGAGAACGCATGTCAACCACCTCTACGGTAACCAAGAAGCGGGCTTTTTTTTGGTTTTTCTTTTCGTTACTCGTATACGACCTTGATAGAGAATGGCGAGGATCATACCGAGTCCGTTTCGCCTCCGCAGTCCGCGCGATGGCGGCACGTTGCAAGCTCCGCTTTGATCTCCCCCAGACATGTAGCCCAATGGGCTTGGGATCCACAATATCGAGGTTTTGCTGGGCTGTGCGTGCACAAATTTGTGCAGTTCTCCGATATTTGCACGCCGCAAGGATTTGCTAGGTCGCGTGTGTTCACATGCTCTTGGCAGTTATGAGGTGCTAATTTATGTAGCCGAAGACCCCCGAATCGACCATCGCCACGAGAACCTTTGTCTGATGGGCTTTTCAGAGCCGCAAGAATTTGGAATCGTATCTAGTATAGTGAATGCACTAGAGGCGAAGGGTAGGAAAAATAGAAGGAAGTCGGTTTTTCTTGTGAACATTTTCAGTTGATACCGACGATGGAGACAGCACCCCACAGTGTAGTGATCAACCAATGCCACCTCAGTGCGAATTGCCAATTCCGACAAGTTATGGCAGTAGAACTCTGTAGCATGACAATGGACAGAGCACTTCATTTTGCTCTTCGAACATCTGCATTTCCCAGTACAGCGAGGACGGTTGCAATTACAGGAAACTGTTATCCGTTCACTCATCGACATTTTTGCTGATGCCGCATGAAGGGTGATGATATTTGGCAGCTCAGTCTCCGGGGTGTTGGCTGCCGCATCCAAACATGCTTCCGGTGGCACTCTGTTAGAACAGCAACAAGGTAATGGACGTTGAGAACTTCGTGCGCAGTCTGAAGCTTGTACCGGTTGTGATGAGGTATAGCTAGAACCCGGCAGAATATACGGTGTAGGTCGGCTGCCGCACGATCCTCCCTGGGAACCCTGATACTGACTACATCTCCCGGGGGAAAGGCTTCTATCGTATGGCGTTTGTTGTATTTGTTCGCCGACCTCTGCCGTGCCTTTGCTGCATGCGGGTGTACCTCAATTTCAATGGCCGTTGGGGTGAATATATAGTTTGCCTGCGTGTCGTACTCATGAGTCCAGAGTTTCTTTTGATCTGGCCCAGGCGGTGGTTTCACGCGAGGATACCGTATCCAGTCGCGGTACTCTACTCGCTTTTCCTCCGTAAACCGAGACTGAACGATCATCAGTAGGAACTCTACCCCATTTCGTCTTAAAGCCTACCTTACTGTTGTCATTTGCCATCCATCTTCCAAATTCCTTGAATGTTTCTGCAGAAAAGGGGCGAAGGTGGTATTGGGGAGGGTATTGGGGAGGGCATTGGCGGTGGCGGCAGTGGCGGACATGATTGCAAAGAGGGTTGTAATCAGGGTGATGGTGACTGACGAAAGGATTAGTTCAGAAGAAGGTGGTTTCCACAGGGATGTTGGTGCTAGCTCGTATGCTCACTAGGCTCCCACTCGTACATCTAGCACTCGGCTAGCCTACGCATATAGTCGAAGCTCTTCTCATATAAGAATGCCTCGGGACCGGAGAATACATAGTAGTCTTATAGAGTGCCAATATGTAGAATGGCTTGGCATCGAGTGATAACTAATGTCGACATACTAATTCTTGCAGGTTGGATTGTAGGACATCTCGGTGGACAGGATTTGAGACCTTGAAAGGTGGAAATGAGTCGACGGGTGGATGGTGGGGATTGCTGTACAGTACAGGGTGTGCATTAGACGATCAGATGTTTTCATTACAGTACGTACCACAATTTTTGCAATTTTTTTCACGCTAACGCTCGCACTCTATAAGACTACCCATACAAAATAATCCCAGCTCCTAAGAATATTCCTATATCGAGTATGCTTATACAGAGCTTCGACTGTAGATCTACCGCTGGTACAGCCCATCCGCAGATTTACCACTGGGCTAGCCCAGTCACCTAAGAAAATCTACCCACCGTCCGGCCAGTTCGTAGATCCAGCCCATCCATAAACCGATCTTTCCTCCCACTGGGCTAGAACACATACATAGATATGCACGACGCACACGCACCAACCGAGCTTTCCGAGTACATTACACGTTCACCAGACGATCCCACCTCCCAGCAGTTGCCTCCCTTACCCAAGTTAGAGGTCAATGTTTTGGTGAAAGCAGTCAACTGAATGGTATTACACAGGTGATAGTTAGAACCGTCGTTTAGCGATTTAGCAGCTTCTGCTTCAAGCCGCAATAAGACAACCTTCGTGTGGCACCAGATTAACTTGGAAGCGGTGTACACGAACTCACGAAGGGAGGGGAAATGAGGCGGCAGAGTAAGAGATGTACAGTGTCGTAATTCTTTTGTATCTGGTGCTGATGTGCAGAAGCTGGCCAACTATGACTCACGTCCGAATATCCGTACCGCAATAACCTTCAGCGAAATGTAATCAGAGATCTCGTTTTCACTCACTGCGCCAACCAGAATGGGGATCAGCTGTTGGAAAGCTTCTCGCCGCTGGACGTACGGCGCTGTTGCCGACTAGAGGTGAGCACACGCTGGAGGAGCTAAAGCAGGGAGCCGAATGGGGACAAAGCGGGGAAGCAGCGAGATGTACTTTGTGTTCTCTATTCTAAGGTTCTTTTCTTCCGTACTCTTACAGCCTTCTATATAAAAACGAAAGATTGCCTCCCCCTTCGAATCCTCATCGTGAGGAATCCCATCTCGCTCTCACTCCCCTCTTTCAAGGACTACCTGTCGCTCGGAATAGAAGAATTCTGTCGAGTCAGAGAGTCGCAAGAACGCACGTACAACACGGACGGCCATAATCATTCAACATCAGCGACCGACTCACCTCCGCTTGCCCACAACCCTCAACCCACTCACAGCCCAAAAAATGCCCACCGTATTTTGCTTACAGTTCCATCATCCTCTCTTCGATCAATAGAACTTTTAGGTAATCTTGTTCCCCTCCCCTTTCCGATTCTCTCCCGTGTATAAACGAGTTTTTTTGTCTGTTGTGGTGGTGGGCCGAAAGCTCCGAATTGTAGTCGAAAACCCGGAAACCCGCTTCACCCATGTAAATACACGGGAGGATCATGAAATCTCCCTCGTTTGCCCATCCCGCAGGTTTAACAAAAGGTCACATTATAGATATATCCAGGAGGCCTTCGACGCGGAATGTGCAGCATTGGCGAGAGCATTGGAGGTGGCAGCAAAGAGACGAACAGGACCGAAGGTAGTCACCATCTTCACTGACGCGCAGGCGGCGATGGCCAGAATCGCATCAGGGGAACCAGGCCCCGCCCAACAGTACGCACAGCAGGCAAGAGAATGGATAGCGAAGCTGAGGAGAAGTGACCGAAACCTTCGAATCGAATTCCGCTGGTGCCCCGCTCACAGCGGAGTTGCAGGGAACGAGGAAGCAGACAAGTGAGCGAAGCAGGCAGCGGAGGAACCGGACGCACGAGGGGTCGAATTGATGGGCTACAAAGACAGATACGGGAGGCGGTTGATGCCGCCCCCCAGATCTCTAGCCAACATAAAGCGGGAAATTTCGGAAAAGAAGTGGGAAGAAGCGTGGACGTGGCCGAAGAAGAGGGTCAGAGGAAGGAAGTACCAGATGCCGAAAACGATGCACCAGAACAACTTGGTAGCACGAGGCCCGAAGAGACTGGCAGGAAGGTACCATCAACTCAAGACCGGGTACTGCCGCACAGGGCAATACCTGAAGTGGACGAAGAACTCCGACACGGTGGAGTGCGGGTGGTGCCGGTACAGGACGCAGACAAGGGAACACCTGTCCAAGAACTGTGACAGGTGGAGGATGCAACAGAAGACAATGTGGGCGGAGATAAGGAAAAAGACAGGAAGAGGAAAGAACCGGTTCACGATCAGGGAAATGTTCGCGGACGAGCGGTGCACTGGAGCAGTCCTGGATTTCTTGAGAACGACGAGGGTGGGGCGATGACGGGGCCACCAGACCCGGGGGGGGAGAGGGAGAAGGGAGATACACGGTCTCCTTAGCTACGCTCCTTTGTCTCTTTTTCTTTCGCGCTGTCGGCTCTCCTTTTTCTTCTCTTTGAGTCTCTCTCTCTTTCTGTCTTTCTCTCTTTCCTTCTTTCTTTATCTTTGGGACAGGCCGGGCGGGGGCAGGGGGAGTCGCCGCGAGCCGCTGGCGGACTGTTCGAGGGCGCAGCGGACGGCGAACGGGAAAGGACTGTATATAATATCGTCATGATCCAATAGGGTCGCACACGATCAATGAAACATCATCACCATCATTATAGATATATGGGTAGAGATGGTAGATGGTAGATTCGATGATGCTCTTCTGCAAGGCAGCAGACATCTCTATATACGTGCTCGTCTCCGACTTCCTCCGTGTCCAGTTTCACTGCCACCTCTGCGTCGGGTGCCCTGGGCCTCTCCGCATGGACGCCACCCTCTTATGCATTGGTGTTCCGCATGAACACCGCCCCGATGCATTGATGGCGTCGTTTCATGTTCTCATCTTGACAAGGTTTTTTTGTTTAATCATTACTCGCATGCTAACTACCTAGATCATGACGAGATCATGTACAGTCTGTTTCATGTCCGCTGTCCGTGCGGTGGCGGCACGTTGCAAGCTCCCCTTTGCCCTCCACCCAGGCCTGTCCCAAGACGAAGTGGTGCGCACCAAGGAAATTACAAAGAAATATGCGGAATCGGATTCGATGGTGCCAGACTCGTACCCAAGGGATACCACGAGTTTCTACCCCTCTTTTCAGAAGCGGTTATTGACCACATCGGCCGTATGACCACAAGATCCCACATCAGGAGAAAAAAAATTGCGTCCACTGCGTCCGTATGCGCTAGACGCTCGAGACGTAGTGGATGACACCTCGCTAAACCGGACGCAGCTCGCCAGGGCACCGTGCGTCTGGACGCTACTGGCACGGCGACTGCGTCCAGACACAACTGCCGCGGCGAGTGCATCCGGACGCAGCCGTCAGGCAATGCGCGTACGGCCGAAGCTCGCCAGGGCACCTCGTGTCCAGACGAGGAGTGTCAAGGTAAATGGGATCCAGACGAGGCTTACGATGGCGCACCACTCATGGGCAACAGAGCGGTCACGGTGGTAGCATCCAGACGCGACTGTCAGGGCACTGTACATTACAGCGAAGACTATCAAACACGCAGTTGGCTCCAGGCATTATGACTCAATCCAGTTCTATTCATTACATCTAATGTACATCTATATATGCTACCACACTGAGCTTACCAGGTGCAAGCACCCAGCGTCACATCCATCTCCAAGATCAACGCCCATAATGCTGTTCCTTATGTGGGTTGCATCGCTCGGCGTGTGTCGGAAACAAAGGCAGATTGGCGGATAAGATACGACACGAAGTGAACGACGTCAATGAAGAGGATAGCGATGAGGATGCCAACAGCTAGGACAATAACGAGTAAGACACGTCAAGTATTATAGCAAGCACGTGAAATGGTTAGTGCAGCTCTCAGAGTGACAAAGACAGGTGAGGAAAGTGGGACGATACGACGCGACGAGTACGATGTCGATGACGATGGCAGCGAAAAGGACGATCGCGAGTAAGACGCGGCAAGTAGACTGGTGAGCTTCGTGACATTGTTAGCATAGTCTCAGAGGGACAGAGACAGTGGGAAGTTGTACAATACGACGCGACGAGTATGATGTCGATGAGGATACCGGCGGCGTGGATGATATCAAGCAATACGCGACGAGTACGATGTCAAAGAATACGGCCCTGTAGTTTCGTTAAGGGGTTTCCAGCAGTGTTCTCCATAGTCCAGTCTGGACTGGACGGGCTGCTGAGATCCGGTCCAGTCCGGCCGTTTGGACGGACTGCGTAATAGTAGTCCCGCCAGTCCATGACTTTTGTGGACTGGGTACAAACTGTAGTTGACTGGTCGGACTGCGGTTCGGGATGAGCGCTTCCTTGCACTTATGAAAAAAAAACGCCTTCGGGTGCTGAAACTTCCCAGTCGCCTAGCGTCCCGGTAGGTGACACATACGCTTCTGTCATCGCAAATAATTATGGCCTGATTAACTACATCGCCAATGCTGCACGAGTGTACTTCTTGTTGGATGACGTTCCTACGTAGACGACGCTGCGGCCCAAAACCCGGAAAACCAATCGCATACACAAATGCCAACAAGCTTTCTTATAGCTCCTCCATCTCTTCTCCGACCAACAGAATTTGTAAGACCTCATCTTGTTTCTCTTCTCTTCCCAGTACTATTCTGCATGTACAAGGTATTCTATCTCTTGTTTTGATGGTGGCCGATCACTCACCGCAATGGCCGACAAGGATGAGCCGGATCCAGAAGGCTTTTTTTTGTTTATTCATTACTCGCATGCGACCTATGGAGATCATGGCAAGAATATTTACAGTCCGTTTCCTGTCTGCTGTCCGTACAGTGGCGGCTCGTTGCAAGCACCCCTTTGCCCTCCGCCACAGCCTGCCCCAAGAAGAAACGATGAGTCGTACCAAGGAAATAACAAAGGAAAGAACAAAAGGAGAACAGCGAGCGTATAGGACAAAGGAAAGAACAAAGGAAGGAACACCGCCTACGCCATGCCTGCGGATGCCATGAAGTCGGGTGTGGGCAGGAAGAGCAGTGATTCCCCCCCGGTACCCAGCTCCTCGGCCCCCACTCCCTGCTCCTGCTCCACTCCCACACCTCCAACTCAGACACCGCACTCACGGCACCATCCTCCTCCCCCCCCCAGCACCCATCTGCCCACGTCAGTGGTCGAGAGGAAGTCTAGCACCGCCCGGCTGCAACTCCCATCTGCCAGTAGGTCCCACACCTTCCAGCAATCCTTCCACCTCTCCGATATCGGAAAGACCTGGGGGAGCTACCGCTGCTCCTACCCACGCCCTCCTTCATGGCATCCGCAGACGAAGAGTAGGATGTGGGGACGGCGTCCGTGGTTCTTTTTTTTTCTATTCCTCTGTCTCTCTTTTGAAATTTCCTTGATGCGCCTTTCATCTTCTTCTTGGGACAGGCATGGGCGGAGGGCAAAGGGGAGCGTGTAATGTGCCGCCACTGCGCGGACAGCGGACAGCGGACCGGAAAACCGGATAAAATGTACGCCGCCATAGTCTAGCTAGGCTAAATGCGAGTATGATTAAACAAAAAAAAAACCCCTTTGCTTTTGGCCTATGGTGCCTCGGGCCTGGTCTCCCCCCCGCCACAGCTCCGATCCGAACGGCGACTTGACTGGATGCATGCTGTCATGACCTTTCTGCAGTTGGCTGGCGAGAGACCCATCTGCTCTGTGAGCCGACGAAGCCATGCCACTGCCTTCTTCCCGTCCTTAAGCCGAATGGTATAGTGGTCCTTGGGTCTGGAGGTGCGGTGACACGGTAGTGCAATACAGCTGCGGAGGCTTGATGCGTCGAGTGCCAGTAAGGTCCGGAGACGTTCTCACCAATATGCCGCCACAGGACGCTGCACAGCGAAAACCCTGATCCCAGTGTTCGACATAGACAAGACTGGAGCAATTTTAGGTAAGGTCGGGTCGGATCGGAATGCACTCAGACCGACGCAAAGGTCTGGTCATGTCTGATCCCGACCTTCCCCACGTTGGTCTGGGACGGTCGGCCGACGTCTGCCAAGCCACCCCAAAAAGATGAAGTTTCGTACTTCATACAGTCTCTATGGGCCGTTTGCGGACAGTGGACAGTAACCGGTTGGAAAAAGTCCGCCACGATGGTCTATAGGCTGTAGACGTAATTTTTTTTAAAAAAAATCACACATCTCACAAGCTACACAATATCCTCCTCACACAGTGCATTGAGCGTTTTCTCAATGGCTCTGATATCATACCTTGTAGCTGCAATCAGGCCATCCCGCTGCCAGCCCTTCAGACATTAGACTGCCTCCACCGGTATGGGAATGCCGATGGGATGGCTGCGATTATTTTGCGCGCGGCCGCGGCATGATGTAGGTCCCAGATGTAATGGATAGTCGAGCAACACTCCAGCTAGATGGGGGAGATGCGGGCGAGCAATACGATCTGGCAAGTGGACAAGGTGCCTGCAGTCGAGTGCACGAATGGTTGGACGAATGGATGCGCAAACGAGCATGAGTACAGGAAATTGCGGAAGCGGGAAAGCAGTCAAACGAGTAGGACAGTGTAATAAGGCGAGCGGAGAAAGTATGTGTCACGGCGTGAGGTCTCGGCATTTGGAAGGTTTTGGTTGGGGTGCGGGAAGGTTTCCTGGAGCGGCGAGAATGACCTTCTGGATACTCCGTGGTATTTTTAGCACATCATTTTATGATTGCCAAGCCAATCTTATCCCGACGTCGGCCGACATCAGGATAGTCTGCCCGACTTCGCCACACCGTCGTCGGGACGGTCTATTTTCTATTCCGACCGTGAAATGCGACGTCGGGTCGGTGTCATGGCAGACCGTCCAGAGCAAGTCGGCCGACCAGTCTGGTCTATGTCGAACACTGTGCAATGATAGAGCAAAGAGAAACCTTAATGGGATACGAGCAAAAGGCTTCATCTGAGAACAAAGCGAAACCTGAACTCTAACAAAGGATTTGCCGGAGAACATAGGAAGAGACACTAGTGGCCGAGAGAGAGGACTCGGAGTCGAAGCCGAAGCCAGCGACCAACGGGTCCCCGTGATGGAAGCGCTGATAGATGTTACGATGTAAGCAGCAGGAAGGGCAATCCCGGGGCTTCGGCGAGCAGAGTCCGTAGTGCCTCCGTTACTGCATCTGGAATCATTACCATAGCCTTGTTTTTTCTTCTCGGATTCTTTCAAAGCATCAAAAATTTCTTCAATTGTGATTTTGGCTTGAGATTGTGGGATTTCGACGGTGGCAGTGCAAACATGGACGGCAGGGTTGTGAAGATGCTGATCTTGAAAGTGGCATCGGATATGGCTTCAGCAGAGCCTGCGAGTTGGTTTCTGACCTCCGATAACTACCCGAAGTAAGAGTCGATAGGCTGGCTGGCAGTAGGGACGCAATGAGTTGAACTTGCGACAGAGCGTCATCCGACCGATAGCGCTGTTGGCTCCATACATTTTGTCAGCAAGTGGGTTTCATCAAGACTTTCCCTTGCCCAGGCAGTCACACCACAGGAAGGTGCAACGTGACCTACTGGAACTCTACGCGCAAGGGAAGTCTCAGCACCCCCGAGGGAACCTCTTAACCCCCGACATAAGCGCAAGGAAGTGCATATCCGGATTGCAGTCCGACCCAGTCTACGAAAATCATGGACTGGACGGACTGTGGAAAACTTTTCCGCAGTCCGTCCTAAAGGCCAGACTAGACCCGATCTTGGCAGTCCCGGACTATGAACACTGCCGACAATAAACGTTGTCCTACTTGGTGGGGTGACTGACATATTGGCTCTAGAAGCCGGTGTCCTATTTGGCGCGTGGACTGACACAGTTTTCTATTTGGTCGGAGGGCTGGTCGGGCCAGCAAAACCAGCCCATTGACTGAATAGCACGCCTGCCGGCCGACACGCTGCTGTCCAATTTACAGACTGACCCGCCCATTTGTGGGCGGTAAAAATCTCCCGGCTGGCTAGAACGTATAACTGTTGTTGGTCCTCCAATGTAGGTGAAGACAGACAACAGCCGGATCCCCATCGTGCATCTTCATACTCAACAGATGTTTTCATGCCTCTGGTGGCGAGATGTATCGCGCATGGAGATACTGCCGAGGTTCTCTCACCGGTCCATTAGCCCGGACCCACATTGGACCTGTCGGGACCTTTGTAAATATATGTTTTAGCCTGTCGGGCAAATTTTCCCGTTTACTAAATCGGCTGGGCTGTTTATGGACATGCGTGCTGTTCAGTCAACTATCTGGTTTGCGAGGTGGCCTCCCCCCCCTCCCCAACTAAATAGAGCACTAGTTTTGTCGACACCGGACCGCCCAGCAAATAGCAAATAGACTGGGCCCCTGAGAGAAAGTATGCAGGTAGAACAGCAGTGTGGTAGACTACAGCTCGGTTTATCTGCTGTTATTGTGCGGACAACTCATTTCATTTGGGGCCTGTTCGGTTGCCAGCTGCATTTTGAATCTGCCACGCAAAATTTAGATGCGGGCGATGGGTGAGCGTTTGGCACACCACCTCGAGTTAACGATTTGAGAAACTGCATATTGTCGACTGAACCACGATAGATACAAATAAACTCTACTAACAACCACCAGTTCATACCATCGTGGCCTCCCTAGTCAACCCACCACCACGCCTACAATATCCAACTCCAACCCTCCACCGTTTCTCAGCCCAGCAAGGCTCGTTGCCGTTAGTGCTCTAATCGCCCAACACCAGAGCACGCTGCATGACAAAACACCTACACACATCAGAGATGACTGGAAAAAAAATTCGGGCATCTTCTGGAGAGCACGAATAGCCGGCGCACTGTTGATGCCCTCCACGCAGAGCTGGAGGAAATTTTGGCGCTGCGAGATTGGTGGCTGTGGATAGGAGAGTCGCCCGCTGTGTAGCCAGCCGAGTTTGTGGATAGGGGTGGGGGGTCGTCCGCTGAGTCTCTGGATTAACAGGGAGGGCCACGCCCCCGCTGTAAAAGCCACTTCGAGTTTCCAGAAAGTCTCTCAGAAACTAGCAAACCTTCACGACACAAAAGTGTGGCGTGTTGTTGCGCATATCTGGGGGTTGCCGAACTGTTCGTCGGGGGAGACTAGAGTTTGCACCTGCAGCTTTGTCAACCATCAAATCGTCAGAAATCCAAGGTTTGAGAATGCAGGTGGCAACCGAACAGGTCTTTAGCCAATTTCCATACCATTCAGTTCCCCGTCACCCGCTTTCTGGGCCTTAATACCCGCCCCGCTGTTTCCTCTGCTCCCATTAGCTTCTTAGCTACTTTGGTTTCACTCTCTTTTAGCAATATCAGGGCCGGGAGGCGGTTTCCTATCCGGTCCTGGGATCCAATCGATATACGGAGCACGCTTCTTTAGTTCTTTAGCGTGAAAAGCCACTAAATATCACAGGCTGTTAGTGCGAGACATTTGCGAAAATTCCAATGGGATTGTTCGCCATAGTCTTGTCCGACTCATCTCCCTGCATATATTTTGAAAATCTTTAAAGGTTTCGCAAAGAAAGGGAGTGTAAGGATTCTCCCGAGATACACCGTTTTCGGGGATAACTGCTTGCAGGACAGGAAATGGTGTGTGCGAATACCGAGCATTCTGAGGCGGTGTAAAGTGTTGGTAATTTAGAATTTTGTTTAATCATAGCATTCAGCCTAGCTAGACTATGGCGGCGTACATTTTATCCCTTTTTCCCGTCCTCTGTCCGCGCAGAGGCATCTCGTTGTAACCTCCCCTTTTGCCCTCCGCCCAGGATTGTCCCGAAAGAAAGTAGATGCACACCGAAGAGAATCACAAGGGAAATAACAAAGGAAACGAGACCTTTCCCCTACTCCTCCTCCACCGATGCCATGAAGGAGGGCGTGGGTAGGGACAGCAATAGTCCCACCCTACCACCCGGCTTGTCCTCGGCCCCCAGTGCCACTACCTCCGCCCTCAACTCTTCTTCCCGCTCCTGGCACTCCTGGAGCTCCCATTCTGACACGTCGCTCCCCGCGCCACTCTCTTCCACGGCCGGCACCAGCCTTCCCACATCCGTAGCGGACAAGAAATCCGGCACCGCCTGACTGCACCTCTCGTCTGCGAACAGATCCCGAATCTTCCACCGCCTCTGCATCCTACCGGTATCCTTCTTCACCTCTGCCCACAGGACCTTCTACTGCCCCTTCCACTTCGGGCACACCTAGAGGTGTTCTCTCGTCTGTGTTGGGCTCTGGCACCACCAGCGAACCCACGATGACACTCCCTTCCAACCAAGCCGGCACTCGCCGTGACAATAAGCCTCCCTTAGACTCAAGTTCCTAAGAGAGCTCGTATTGGTGCCGGCTGTCCCAGATATCGTCAGTGATACGTATCGAAGTTCGCCCCAGTCGGGTTCTCCTCGGGTTCTCACGTATCCATACCATTGGGGAATGGTTTGGGACGTACGAATGATGCACGACCAAAGCGGCTGGATACAGATGACGGGACGGCGGATGTCTATGGCAAGTTGGCAGTCGGTTGTTTCGCTTTTGTTGCAGGTCACATATTTCCTTATAAGGTAGTGTACTGAAATTTAGCACTCGTCCGTGGCAGTTTATGAATAAACTGCGAGTTGAAGCTATGGCCGGATTGTAATCATATGCAGAGAAATTAGGGACCATGCAGGTGGAATTCATCTGGATTCGGCTCAATAGCGGTCTTGCAAACCGAGAACGGAGTCCACTTTAAGCCGAAAAGCACACTTAATACAGCCCTTCTCTCAACGATTGTATGTAACATATCGCTAATGATCCTCTTCCTCTGCCTCGATCCCAGAAAATTGTGTCTCAACAACCCCGTACCGCGTTCCTTCAAAGAACAACTCGAATTGCCACACCTATATCGTATTAGCCCCTTCACGCTCTACCTCATCCAGAACGCTTAACACTCACTTCATTCACTAGGGTCATTCGGTGTTCATATGTAATCATCAAGAAGTCCCCAATAGGGGTACGCAAGGTGGTATACTTATGCCGGGGGATGCTCGAGAGGTCTGCGTTCAATGTGCAGACACGTTTGACAGCTATTGTTATCAGTGAGGTGGAAAAAATCAGTGAGCATAAGAGGTACCAGTAGGGTTTTGCCACATGTACTCGGGCGCCTGGTCCAGATCACATGCGTAGAGGGGTACCGAGGCGGAGGAATTCGGCTGTTCTCCCGGTGGGACGAGTTGGATGTGTGTGAAGCTGGCGCGGGATGGCTCGATTGTCTCACCCATTTTGACATGCCACTTCATCTTGTCGGGTATCATCAATGACCCCAGCAGAGGGTGAAAGTATCTGCGTTGCAGAGCCCCCGGTGGGAGATTATCTCCAGGGTTGTATTCGTCTTCGAATTCGCTTCCATAGTGGCGCGGCGCGCGCCTGATCATGATTATGGAGCCCTCAATGCCACGAAGCAGTGCGCCACGGGCTATGGCAGTGCGTCTGGGATCTTTAATACGCAGTTGGCGGAGGGGACGATGTGATGGGGACTCACGCATTAACCGGCTGCAGGACCTTGATTTTGCGGTCTCCATAAATGTGGTTTGAGAGGCGGTAGTGGAGGTACTCGGACGAGCCGAACCCGCCGACGAGCAGGATTGCTTTCACGTTCTCCCCCTTGTTTTTCACCTTCGAGACTTGCTGCGACACTAGATGGATGATCTCATCTACAGTTGGATCGAATATCGCTTTGACATCCTCACTACCCAATATTAGCTAATATTCACCTTTTGCGGGAAGAGTTCATGCTATTTCATGCTGTGGTAACCGTCCTCCACCTTCAGTTTCTCATTGGTGTCCACGCCTGGGACGATAACTTCATAAGTACGAGGCTTAGATCCATTGCCGAACTGCATAGAAGGTAAGCCCCGTACATACGATCGAACTGAGATCAGAGGGAGTACGAAGCATACCTTGAGTTTCACTCTTTCCTCCCAGTCTTTCAGCATGCCTACTTTTTGCTTTGGCTATGGTATAGTAAGCGAGGGTATTCAAGAGGGTGACAAAGTACTATAGAACCTTCATGCTGTTGAAGAACTCGTCCCCGAGAGTTCGTCGCATGTATTTGCGGAAACGTCGGTCAAGGAAGACGCTTCCGCAAAGAGCGCCTGGAGGATGACTTAATGTGATGTACGAGCGTACGGAAGGGAGAGAGCACGAACCGGTAGCTGGCACCACCTCGTCGACGCGCAAAGGCTGGTTACCAGTAATCTTGTAGGAGATCAAGTCGCTTCCGTCTGTTAGTTACTCGAAATCGAAGGGGACATTAGGGGATGTACGCTGTTCCACCTCCTGCATCGCAAATGACGAACACATCGCCGGGCTGCTCACCAGTCAGTCCATCCAGCTGAGTGATCAAGAAAGGACGGAAATACTGAGAGATCATTCGGCTGTATCACGTTTAGCGCGTACGTAGCCCCACACTCGGGCTCACTAATGAGCTCAAAGTCCACCCCCCTCTCACCAAGCCCCGCCTTTCTCGCCGCCCGGATCATCGAGTTCTTTGCCGCATCCTTCCAGATCGCGGGTACCGTCAGGATCCACACTGTTTTGGCACCAATCTCACTTTGCATCCAATATGTCCTCTTGATAGTTGCCAGGGTGGTTTCTTTGATTTTCCTCAAGAAGTCGGCTATAAGTGTAACCGTCGTGATATTCAATTCGTCCAGGACCTTCTTTGTCTCCTTTTCCGGCGTCTCCTCTTCCGCCGTCTCCTCTTCCGCCGTCTCCTCTTCCGCCGTCTCCCATGGCGAAATATTCAGCCCATCAAGGAGCTCATTCACCTCTGACACCGCTGTAGCCCGGCCCCCTGCGTGGCTTGAGCTGTTCTGGGATACCGGCAATGACGCGTCCCGTCCCTGCAAAAGGAGTTTGAACCACTCCAGTGGCTTGGAGCCAGGGATTGCGCCATCTTGAACGTCGTAGCCCCACTTCATCTCCGGCTTCGTGTACTCGACTTTCGTTGGGACTTGCTCCGCGCTGTTGCTGCCGGTGGCCGCATCTGGCCAGATTTCGACGAGCTTTATGTCGCTAGTGCTTTCCGAGTTCTCCGAGAAGGCAAAGGCAACGGAAGTGAAGCTGGTAGTGTTAGTGCTATCGCCATGCAAGACAGGGAGTGTCTAAGTACGTTGTTCCGAAGTCAAGGCCGACGAAAAATTTCGACTCTTTTCGTTCGCCCGTAGTGCGGTTGGCGGCGGATGTTGAGCTCTCGCCGGCAGGCGCTGTGTCACCGGGGGCGGGTGCCTTCTTGCGCTTGGTGTTTTTTTTGTTTCGCCCCATGTCGTATAGCTGGTGTACTGGGTTGTAGACGTGGGAGCTCGAGACGTTCGATTGAGACGCTTCTCCGCTTGAACCTAGGATTGGTGATGAAATATGAAGGGCGGCAAGATTCCGTGGAGTATCAGGCAACTGTGGGGAATTGGGGGCCGGAACCAAGCTGCAGTTAAGAGCGGAGGCAATGCCTAAGGCAATATCTATGGCAGGGTTGCAGCGCGAACCCCAGCACCTAGGATGGTCCACCCAGCTTTCCGGGACAATTCCTGTTGTGTGTGACACCCATATGCTATTCCACGAACGGCCCCGATGATCCGCGTGTTTGTTGTCAGATGCGATGCAGTTCCATGCGGTCCGTGCGGGGTACCGGACGGGCAATTGGCCGCTCAGCGACTTCTTATCTCCCATTGGCAGGGGCGTGGGGTGACGTCTGATATGTGGGTAGGACAGCGAGGAGGAGTCGTTTCTCGTATGCATACCTAAACCGTCGCCGGCGGGGTCGTACAGTGCTAGCTTCCGTGGTCGTGTGGTCTGTTCGTGGGGCTGCGCCTTCGGGAAAGGCCGTGGCCCTCTCGAGTGTGCAGTTATCAATGCCTCACTTCTACCGCTGGACACCCGCAGTGGTTCCAGTGGAACCGTAGGGATCGCCGCAGATACGAACAAGGCCGCTATGGAGCATGCAAGAGGAAATTGGCCTCTACAAAAGACGATTCCATTTGTGGTTCACGTACAAACCGGGGAGACCGAACCTTTGCAGAGTCTTCACCATGACGACGATATCAAGTAGAAAGATGCTGGATCAAGTGTGTGTCCTGCGGTCTAGCGGTGTTCCACGTAGTCCAGTCCGTCCGTTTTTAGCCCGACAGTGGGCCGGAAGCCGGATTTCCAAAGCGAAGTACAAGATGCCGGCCAAGCAGAAACCGGACGGAGTGGTCGCAGGCAGAGCCAAGAGGCACGCCTCGAGGTTCTACCAGCTGAAGACAGGTCACTGCCTTACCGGGCAATACCTGAACTGGACAAAAGCCGCCCCACCCCTCAGTGCTGGTGGTGCGCGAGCGGAACACTGACACGCGACCACCTCTTCAAGGGGTGCGTCGAGTGGATGGACCAGCAGAGGACTCTCTGGGCGGAGGCCAGAAAGGAAACTGGGAGGTGGAAGAGCCGCTGGAAGGTCCGGGACCTGCTGGCCGACGAGAGATGCAGCAGGGCGGTACTAGACTTCCTTTCCACCAAGGACGTAGGGAGGTGGGTTCCGGCACCGGCTGTGGAGGACGCGCAGAGCAAGGCGTCAGAGTGGGAACTCCGGGGGCGGAGGGGAAGGGAAGAGGAGAGGAGAGCAGAGGATGGAGCTGGGCGCCGAGGTTGAGGAACCGCTGTTTCTCCCCACGCCCGCCTTCATGGCATCTGCAGAAGAGTGAGAGCGAGGACCGGTCTCTTTGTTCTTTCATTTGCTATTTTCATTCTCATGGGACAGGCCTAGGCGGAGGGCAAAGGAAAGCTTGCAACGTGCCGCCATTGCGCGGACAGCGGCGGGGAAACGGGCAAAAAAAGTGCGCCGCCATAGTCTAGATAGGCTACAGCGAGTATGGCAAAACAGACAAACAAGTCCGTCCGTTTTTACACCTGGTCTGGACTGAAGCACGCTCTGCGAATTTCGACCCCAAGAAAACAAATCATAAGCCGTATCTATTCCAATGCAAGATATGCGGTCGTTTTTGCCTCTTCCACGGTGGCCTGTTACCACCAACAGCTGCCCGTCAACTCAAAGCATACAAAAACAGCTATTGCAAAGATAAAAAGGAACAAGGGAGCAGAAAATAACATATAAGGAATCAGGCTCGTCAATTTCAGCCCATTGATCTCCAAAACCAGCTCGAATCGCTTTTTCTGCCTATTCTGCATCGGCAACCTTAACCACAACCCTGGTTTTGCAAATATGTCGCGCCACACCGCCAACCTCCTTTGGTGGGTTCCTAATCCACCCTCTCGAAAGCACCGCGACGACAGACGCCTGCATCCCGTCCTCTACGTCAGTAAACCGCACATCCTTCATTGTCTTTTCATCATACGGTGCACCCAGCGTCACGCTCGTATCCAGCATGAAGCTCCCGCGTTGACATCTCATCTCTGCAGCGACGGTCTTGATCGAGCGCAGCGAGTCTTCGATAGAACCGAGATACTCTTCCTGGAAGCACGGTCGGCGTGGAGCGGCGCACAGAACTGTGACAAGGTCTAAAGCGAGAGAGGTGACGTCTGTGAGGCAGCGCTGAAACTCGGGATCTTGGAAGAGCAGGGAGCAGGTTTGGGAGAGCCACATGGATGTTTTCTCGCCGTCTGAAGTAGTATCTGGGTAATGTTAGCGGAGGAGACATTATAATGGGAGGGGCGAGTACCGCCACGTTGGATGCAGTTTTGAAGGGTGGAAAGGATCCTGAGGTCATCATAGCCTGGTCCCGGCATCTTGTCGGGGAACACGACCGTCTCCGCGCATGCCCACACCACGCAGTCGGTGATTTCGTGAAGCCGTAGCAAGTCGATGTTCTCTACTCGTGGCTGCAAGAGTTGTCTCGCCGTAGCTTCGTTGTCCGCCTCCGTCTTGGGTTCGTCTCCGGCGGGTTTCTTGAAGCCATTACGACACCACACGCTAACCTACGAATCGAAGATTAGAAAAGACTCTACCACACGCCGCTGAATGCAGGATCCTACTTCATGGTGCAACTTCTCAAACTTCTCAGCAAACCTCTGGTCCGTCACTGGCTCCAATCCAGAACTGACGCTGTTGACAGCCCTCACATGGGAAGCCAGGAGTTTCTCCAGCTTCTCGTTCTCACCTTTGTACTTCGCCGCTTCCCTCTCAGCTCGATCGAACTGCGAACGATAGGCGGCTTCCCAATTCGCGATGTCGGCGTCCAATTCCTCGATCTCCGTATCCTTCTGTTTGGCCCTGTCCTTTTGTCTCTTGAACTTCTCGTACCAATACTGCGCCATCTCAGCGGAGTTCATCCAACGCTCTGCGTACTCGTCGGTTGCGGGAAGCTTCCGCCGGGGACACTTGCGGAAGCCCGGAGTGGGCTCCAGAGGGGGATGAGTGCGTCGAAAGCCCTTCCAGCCAACTAATCTCCCGAGGCCTGCACTCTGACCGCCAGCCTTGGCTTTCGCCGAATGTCGTTTGGTACGTGCAGTCTCGCTCGAGCTCTGGTCGTCGTCTGGCTCAATTTCTTCGTTTGCCGTGATGTAACCGTCCGAATCGCTCTCGTCATCGCGCGTATCATTTCTGTCGCGGCCTCTCATCGTCGCGTGCTGAAATTTATTAGCTCGGCCCTCCTCGCAGAACGACGTTCGACAGCTGAAGAGATGGGTACGTTGCTCAAAGTCGGATTTCGTTCACGGCGGCTCCGCGGGGGATGGGAATGGGTTGTCATCACGCGGATGAGGGATGTGAAGGGAAAGAGCTGCTGATTTGCCGTTGGGGTACTAAGCCAAGCTAAGAAAGTGTCACCTACCCCGCTGATCGACCGGGAGCGGAAACACATGCCACTTCGACCGACCGGGAACGGGAATAAGCACTCGCATGCAGACAACCCTGGTGCTCTGTAACTAGTCTGCAACACGTAATAAAAATGACGAATAAAAGATCGAACGAACCACCCGCATCCACCCAACCACAACACAGCAGGGCGATATCTAGAGGTAGGGATGCCAACTGGCATATCTATGACAAAAATGACGTGACACGAAGATATTGCCAGTAACGTGACGGCCACAGGGTTTGCCAAGAATACACGCAAGGGTGGCTTATGTGGCCGGTGGCTCATATGTGTGGCTAGTGGCTGGATGTCGAGGTGCGTGTGAGGAGAACCCAATTTTCCAATCGACAATACATAATCGCATGGAGTAGTGTTGCTGTGTTGGGTAACGGAGGGAGAAGCTGCGCATGGCCGCTGTGCCGCTCACTAGCTATCGCTGCCACCCGGCGGGGAGGGAGGGGCACATTATGTGCTAGCTATCTAGCCCATTGGCAGCTGATGATCGGGGGCGGCAAAACGCATGAAGTGTGTGTGCGGAGCTTTGCAGAAAAAAATAATTGAGGTTAGTATAGTCAAATTCCCCCAGACTCGTGCGGGTGGCGGATGGGAAGAGCGGCGTTGGCGGAGATTTGCAGTTTTGCGCAGATAGCGGGCTTCGTGAATGCTGTTGCATCGTGTCTTGGGTTATGCTATGGTTTTTGGTTTTTTTTTTGTTGCCCATACTCGCACACAGCCCATCAGACTATGGCGGCGGACCATGCTACTACGTGGTACATACCTAGCTCCTCCAAAACACCAACTTCCTGCTACAAAACTACGGGACACGGCCACCGCAGCGTCGTTCATGATCTCGACCTCTCAGCTCTCCAGCAGGTGCGGGAACCCTTCCCTCCCACGTCGACACCTCCAAGAAAGGTGGGGAGTCGGCGAGGAGAGAGGGGAGGGCGTACGTACGTATCTGACCAACTCCTCCGCCGCGATCGCAGGAACCATGGCCCTGACGGCGTCCTTCGTGGAGCAGTAGGAGCCGCTCCTCCGGCTGCGGAGGGCAATGTGTCTGGCGGCTGGAGACGCAGACGAGCTCACCTTTTTCGTCCCGCTGCGGATCGTCGGTTTGCCGCCAGCTGCGCCGTGAAGGAGACGCCCTTGACGCTGACGTCCATCTGCCGTGCGCAGTCGCCGTCCACCTCCAGGAACGAGACGTGCGCGTTCACGCCGGCGCACGGAAGGCAGATGATGAGCGCTCCGGAGAAGTCTTCGGTGAACTTCTTGAAGTCGTCGGCGAGGGATGCCGACGGGCCCACGCCCGCCGTGCACGATGCCACCCGAATACCGTTACTGGGAGGAGAGGCTCTGGAACGAGGGAAACGGCGGGTATTTGTCGAAGATCACGACCGTAGCATAGCTGGACTTCTTCTCTTGATCCTACACACCGACACACACCCCAATTGGCGTTGCATCCGCCTCCAGTTCCTTCGCCTCATCTCCCTCCAACCCACGGTCCGCGCTTGGCAGAGTTACGTATCTCGAACAGTGGCCAAAGAAGCAGCAGCATTTTCCAAGAGACGTACGCGCTCCCACTCCAATCTATACACGGGGCGACTGATGACTTCACACAGGTATCCTCTACTCCTCGGCGTTGACATCGACACCGTCGCAGGTCGGATTGGCTCCCACAGTTTTTTTTTTGTTTATTCATTACTCGCATGCGACCTATCAGATCATGGCGAGGTAGCATTGGCTCCCACAGCGGGGAGGATCTACCATCGGATAACTTCGAGAGGTACACGTCCACATGGACACGGTAGAGACCCGCACTGACGACGGAAAAAAGGGCTGTTCACCAGAACAATCGCCACTTGCCACATGCTCAAGCTGTTCGAGACCACGGGAACTCCGTGAACATAGCGTGGAGACAGCATCGAAGTGCTCGACAAGTTGTACCAGCTGCTGACAGACTTCTGCGGTTGCAAGTTGCCACGTGGGAACGTGGGAACGTGTTTCCCTGGTGGGAGTACAACGAGGAGAGCACGGAGCTGCTGCTCGAGTACGGGATCGAGTACGGGATCGAGTACGGCCATTCCACGAGCCACCGCAACTACCAGGCGTACCACCTACGCAAGGCGATAGCTAGACCAACATCGACTACACCAAAGAAGGCGGAGGCGTGGATGAAGCCGCTCGCCAAGGCCCAGGAGACTGGCCCTTCGAGATTCCAGGGAGAGGGTATATCGGTGGTGCGTTGTCGTATCTCTTTTGATAGGTACAATACTGATAGGTGTAGATCTCCCGCCGATGATGTTCATCAAGAATAACTCGAATTCCCACGGCTGGGTCAACCTGCGCGACAGCGAGGACGACTCGCGCCTACTTCAACTACTTCTACCGCGAGCACAAGGACGAAAGCTCCATCTTCCCGATCATGGTGCATCCGAATGTCAGTGCCAGACCACACGTCCTGCTGACGCACGAGCGCTTGATCGAGCACATCGATAAGCACGAGGACGTCAAGTGGGTCGCTATGGCCGAGATCTGCGATGACTTCAAGAGGAGGAACCCCTACCCCGAGGTCGCGATGAAGCCTAGCCCACCCGGAGAAGCGATGAGTTACCGACGATAACTTAGGGTGGTCGACCAAGAAGTAGTGGACTGCGGCGTGGGAGTTGTACATAGTTTTGCGCGTCACTGGATGTACATACGAGCGATGACTACGATTGCGAACGCCTTTTTATTCTTATAACTACCTAGATGTCACGAAGGGCCTCTCCGATGACCATCACGCCAGCAAGCACCCTCCCCCAGCAGCCCAGCTTCCGTCAGACAAACTTGCAGTCCGACCGGATGGCCCTTCGTAACCACCGGATCATCTGTAAAATCGTGGCTGTTGGTATCAGGCAACAGCAGAGGCGGAAGTGGTGGTACACATACACAACTGCCAGTTGCAATTGTTCATCTCTTTTCGCGGTGAATAGTTTCTGCATTCATTCACTACATCTTCGTTGCCATCCTCATCCCTCACCCACCGACACGGAAGGCGCCAGCTGGAGAGTCTAGCACGCCCCAGACCTACGTTTAGCTGACCCACTAGCAGCAGCTGTGGAGTACCGTGCCGTGACCCATCACGGGTGTCAATAGTAGATTCAATTCATGGCCATCACTCGTCAGCGAATCCGACGCAATCCAATTAGGAGATACTTTGCCTGCACGTTGTCAGTACAAGACGGAAACACGGAACTGCCTGTTCAATAACTGCAAGCAATGGAAGACGCAGCAGAAGACTCTGTGGGCGGAGGTGCGAGAAGCCACAGGAAGAGGGAAGAACCGTTTCACGATCCGCGACCTCCTCGCAGACACACGGTGCACCCATGCGGTTTTGGACTTTCTGCGATCCACCAAGGTGGGGAGTAGGGTTGGGCCACGAGCCGTGCCACCGAAACTGGGCGAAGATGGAACAACAGGTGCGGGCCGAAGGGATGACAAGGAAGGGGTGGGCGAGGAGGAGGAGTAGAGGGTGGGCGGAGAGCACGGCCCATTCTTTCCTTTCTGTCTGTCGTTTCTTAAGCCACTTGTCATTACGGACTCTTTCTTTGTTTCCTTCTCACTTTCTTTAAAGAGTTCAAACCCCAGGAAAGGCCAGGCGGGGGCAGGAGGAGTTGCCACGGGCTGCCTGTAGCCTGTCTGAGGGCGCGGCGGACGGCGAACGGGAATGGACTGTACATAATATCGCAGGGTCGCATGCAATCAATGAATCATAATCATCACCAACTTTGCCTGCACGTCCCACTCCTATCTGTTCAACTGCCTGTAGTTGAACACCGACAACGGGCCGGGTCCACGGCTGAACAGTGCCTCAACGTGAGGGATGAATGGCTCGCTGCCCGCCTCCGCCGTGCGCCGGATATCCTCGCCGCTATCCGCGCGATAGAACTCGTCCATGTCCGCGATCGCTTCTGCACGGTGCCCCGGTGCCCACTCCACGATCTCGCGGCTGGCAGCCCGAAGGTTTCCGGCGGTGGTCTAGAGCGTTCGGGCGGATGGGCGGATGCACGCTAACCACGCCATTGGCCCTGGTCAGGCCGATCCTCAGCATACGCGAGTACCCGGAGGCGCAGCGATCCCCGCTCCATCAAATCGGGGCCGTTGTCGACACGAGACAGATCCCATCGCCGCCGAAACCAGCGCGTCCACCGTCCCCGCCACAGTGCGGACACTCCCGCCCATCGCGTGCAGTACCGCTTCGCCCCAGCTCGAGCCCTCGCGCGGGAAGGTTCTATTCCTGGGATTCGTCGTGAGGCCGGATATTGGAGACGCGGTCTCGCGCCACTATACTCTATGCTCTGGTGCATGGTTTTGACGATCGCAATGGCGCCGAGGAATTGGAGGACGGTGATGAGCGCCGGCTGCGAGCAGAGCAAGGTATACGTTCTTGTAGTGTCGAGACCGCAAACGTTGCATTGATCCGTGGCAGTGATAGGGAGCCCGTGGACAGCGCCGACCGGTGGCTTTTAGCGTGACGCCTTTTCATTTCACGACAAGGGCGATGCAAGAGCGCACGTCTTGATGTCGTCTTCCACTTCCTCCCCCGCAGACAACGTACCGTTCCGTAGCCGTGAAAGCAGGAAGCCGGTGTCGTCCGTACGGTGTGGTTGGCGGTTTCCAGCAGGATTGTCGAAACATCTATTCGACCGTCAGACGGAAGTGCACGTATATAACGTGCACTACTATGTACAAGACCAAACAGAACAATAAGCAGAACGATTGACATGATGCGGATTTCCCATAACGCAACTGCAGGTGCACATCTACTCTAGGTATCAAGCTATGTATGTAAGTGCGGGGTGATCGACGGCGCATGCTAAGCGAGTCGCGTGCGCAGTCGGATCGCCGCGAAGGGCCCCGGTTCGTCAATCTACATACATATCTACGTATTGTGGGAGGATTTAGGTTCTGTTGCTTCATTGTGCGTATTACATATTCATCGAATTCCGTGTTCTTAGCGAGTTGCGGAGCGGGGGTTGGCTCCGTATCCTGTACATTATCCTCGTCGGACAGAATATCAGCTAATCATTGGGTAACGCCAACACCCCCCATTCTCTCTCGTTTCCACCTTCCTTTCCTTGTCGTTCTCTACATTGGGCCTGGCATAGGTCCTTCAGTACGTAGAGTATGTAGATGGTTCACTCGGCGTAGCACTTATCCTTGACAGCCAGATCAGCCAGTGCAGCTCACGATGGGCATACATATCTACACTACTGTTTTGCAACACGATCAGAAGACTTCGCACGCACCCAGCGAGACCAGCTGTCGGGGAGTATATGTACTGGCGCACCTCACTCTCCAAGGAAAATGGTACGAGGCAGAAGCGCTCCACCATGTCCGCGGGTTCTTCAGCATCCAAAAACAGAAAGACGTTCTCGGACGATTTGGAAGAAGATCGGAGGCGAAGGATACTGGGGCGGATCCACCGCTGAAAACGACTACGTTGATTGTCCATAAGTAAATTTGAATAATTGAACCATCCAAAATTTTGAAATTGCGAAGACGGTGCTTCCCGCTAAAAAAACAGTTGAGTCTTTCTTTTTTTTTTTCGCTTAATCATTATTCGCAGGCGACCTACATATATAGGTGGAAAATTACAACGGAAAGAAAGAAAAACATGACCCGCCCCCTCACTCCTTGTCTGCAGATGTCATGAAAGAGGGCGTGGGTAGGAACAGCGGCAGTCACTCCCCATCACCCAGCTACTCCTCGGCATCCAGCGCCTCCGCATCCGCCCTCATCTCTGCCTCCCGCTCCCGGCGCTCCCAGAGCTCCCATTCCGACACATCGCTCCCTGCGTCTTCCTCAGTCGGCACCAGCTTTCCAACATCCGTAAAGAAAGGAAATCCAGCACCGCCTGCCCACACCTCCCATCGACCAGTAGATCCCGGATCTTCCACCGGCTCTTCCACTTCCCGCTTTCCTTCCGCACCTACGCTCACAGGATCTTTTGCTGCGTCTTCCATTCCGGGCGCGCCTCGAAGAGGTGGTCTCTCGTCTGCGCTGGGAACCGGCACCACCAGCACTGGGCAGGTGGGGCGGTTCTTCGTCCAGTGTAGGCTACTGTCCGATCAGACAGTGCCCAGTCTTCGAGTCAAACCAGTATCAAAGTACTTACATACACATTCGAGTAGTTACCCTACACACCACGATAGTAGATAGCCAGTGAAGTAATTAACCCATACGTTACGGCCGTTGTTAGTCACGCTAGGTATGCAAGGTCGGGTAATATGCCCGTCGCGTGTCCAACGCCCTTGAGACCGCTGCTCCCTCCACCCCTGCACCCACCGTCCTCTTCACATTAGCACTCACCCTCAACCTGCTCTGCACTGTTCTCTGCATACTCCTATTGCGCAAAGCCCTCCTTTCCTGGTTTAGAGACTCGAGACCCCGCGCCCGCTGCTCCACCAATCCGGCCCCCATTACACCCTAACCTGCCCCATTCTCCACACTTGCCGACTATACTCCAGTCATCACCAACCGTACTTATCACAATGGGTCGTTGCCCATATGCTAACTATGTTCCTGCCCTTCCGGTTCTTACACCTCGCACATCGGTGCGGATATAGCGATGCAGCTTTGCGCGGATTGCAATAATCCAATGTCAACCAGTAAGGATCGCGGTAACATCAGTCCCCGATTCAAGTAATATGCTGACTGAGTATTAGTTCCTCCCACCGTCGATGCCTCCGTCCTGTACACTACAGGTCAACCACGCTCTGCTCCATTGTCCTCGTTCGCACGCCTGCCACCGAAGGTTCCCAGTGACACCCCCCGTGAACGAACCTGCACAGAACTCTACGACACCATGACAAAATATGGAGTCGTGCATATCCGCGGAACAACCCGTCGACGCTCTCTGACGGCTCACGCGGTGGCTCGGAGTTTGGCTAGACTCCCAGCTCACCCTCAAGAACCACCATGCCATCCGGTTGAAGGAGGGGAAGAAGGCGATGGCTAGGCTTCGGCGCCTGGCTGGGCAAATGGGGCTGTCGCCAGCCAACTGCAGGAAAGTCATGACGGCATGCACGCAGTCAGTCGCCATGTTCGGGTCGGAGCTGTGGTGGAAGGGTGACCACGTCTGCAGCACCATCAGCCAGGCAAACGAGCTGCGGCTGCTGGCCAATCAGGAGGCAAGGGCGACAACCGGCTGCTTCCGGACCACCAACCTGGGAGCCCTTTCAATGGAATCTGGACTCCGGGCAACGACAGCCCAGCTGGAGAACAGACAGCGGCGGTTTGGGTTACGGCTACTGAGCCTGCCACAGGGAGACCAGGCGCGGGAGATTGTTGGCGCACCAACGGCGATTGGGCGGACGCTCACAAACGTCCTCGCTTACGCCGGAAGGTCGGAAAGCACAGTTCTATTAGAGGAGCCGAAACCCCTTGACGCAGAGCTGCTACGAGAGGAGGCCGAGGCAAAAGCGGAGGCAGAGAAGGCTCGGCCCGGGCTAACCATGTTCACGGACGGGTCGCGGCTGGACGATGGGGCTGCTGGTTACGCGGTGGTCTGGAAGAATGACCAATCCTGGGTGGGCATCAAAACCCACATGGGCTACAACCAGGAGGTATATGATGCAGAGTGCGCTGCGCTCGCAAGGGCACTGGAACCGGCTTCGAGAAGACAGACTACGCCGGAGCGAGTCGCAATCTTTACCGACGCCCAAGCCGCCATCAGTGGGATGGCATCGGAGGAGCCTGGCCGGCCAGCAGTACGCACTCCAGGCAAGGAAGCACATCGCTGCACTGCGGCGTGCCAGACCAGGCATCATCATTGAGATCAGATGGTGTCCGGCGCACAAAGGGGTGGAGGGAAATGGGAAAGACGAGTGGGCGAAAGTCGCGGCGGAAGAGCCAGACACTCGTGGGGTGGAATGGCTGAACTACTCGGACCGGACGGAGGTACGCCCCATGCCGCTCCCGCGATCTCTTGCAAACCTCAAACGGGAGATTTCGGAGAAAAAGTGGGCGGAAGCGCGGCAGTGGGCTGGAGGCTGGACCTCCGAGAAAAAATACAAAATGCTGGAAAGCCACAAGCCGGATGACACGGTCGCTGAGAGTACCAAGAGGCTCGCCTCAAGGTACTACCAGCTGAAGACAGGGCTCGCCCGCACTGGACAGTACCTGCAATGGGCTAAGGTTCGCCCCACGGCCCAGTGCTGGTGGTGCCAGTGCCCCTCGCAGACGAGAGACCACCTCTTCAAGGTGTGTCCGGAATGGGAGATGCAGCAGAAGATTCTGTGGGCGGAGGGCAAAGGGGAGCTTGCAACGTGCCGTCACCGCGCGGACAGCGGACGGGAAAAACGGATAAAATTTACGCCGCCATAGTCTAGATAGGCTGAATGCGAGTATGATTAAACAAAATAAAAAAGCTCTCTGACGACTCGTGCGCCAATTCGACAACCTCGTCCGACGAAGAACTGACCAGCAAGCGGGAAGACAACCCTGCTGAAATTGTTTCATCTATACCTATACAACAGACACCCGGAACTGATGGTGTGTTCTATTGACTCGTGGAGGAGCAAACCCACAGACCCAGACTTGCCGTTGCCAATTAACGACTACCTCGGAAAGCAATTCGATATTCGATATCCGGTCATGGAACTAGCCTTGGCAGTGCGGGCGTTGTGTTTCTGCCCGACGAAGCCCAAGGTAGTTACTGGGATCACGGACTCTGGCTCCTTCTGGAATCCCGGTCGGGCGACCGAAGCCAGAGTGGCTGATCCCAGTAACTACAGTACCCTGGGCTTCGTCGAGCAGAAACACAGCTGTCAGGGCTAGTTCCATGACCGGGATATCAGATGTCGAGTTGCTTTTCGAGGTAGTCGTTAATTGGCAACGGCAAGTCTGGACATGTGGGTTGCTCCTCCCCGAGTCAATAGAACACACCATCAATTCCAGGCGTCTGTTGTATAGGTATATATGAAACAATTTCAGCAGGGTTGTCTTCCCGCTTGCTGGTCAGTTCTTCGTCGGACAAGGCTGTCGGGTTGGCGCACGAGTCGTCAGAGAGCGTCGGCGGGGTGTTCCGCGGATATGCACGGCTCCATATTTTGTCATGGTGTCGTAGAGTTCTGTGCAGGTTCGATCACGGGGGGTGTCACTGGGGACCTTCGGTGGCGGGCGTGCGAGCGAGGGCAAGGGAGCAGGGCGTGGTTGGCCTGTGGTGTACAGGGCGGGGGCATCGGCTATGGGAGGAACTAATATTCGGTCAGCATATTACTTGAATTGGAGAGACTGATGTTACCGCAATCCTTACGAATTGACATATTATTGAACCCGCGCAGGGACTGCATCGCTATATCTGCACCGATGTGCGAGGTGTAAGATCCGGAAGGGTAGGAACATAGTTATAAATATGGTTGATGACGATTGGAGTATGGTCGGCGATGGTGGGGAATGGGACAGGATACAGGGCGATGGAGACGGGACTAGCGCAGCAGTGGGGGAGGGTCCCGAATACCTCCAAGCCGGGGAGGGAGCGCCATGGCATCAGGGAGTGGGCAGGGAACAGAGCAGAGCAAGCTGAGGGCGGGGAGAGGAAGGTGGGGATAGAGGTGGAGGGGAGCAGCAACCTGAAAGTGTCTTTGGACACACGACGGTTTGAGATGGGAAGCGGTGACTCCCGGTCGGTAGAGTGATAGTTTGGAATTAGCCGATCACGTATCAAAAAAGTAATATTCGCTAAAGACATTCGACTTTATGGCAGGAGTCTTTTTTTTCATTTATTCATTACTTGCATGCGACCTAGATAGATAATGGCGAGGTACGTACAAGTCCGTTTCCCGTCCGCAGTCCGCGCGATGGCGGCATGTTTGCAGGCTCCCCTTTGCCATCCGCCCAGGCCTGTCCCAAGCAGAGATGTGGTGCGCACCAGGGAAACCACAAAGGAAACCGTGACCCGCCCCTAAATTTCTTCCGCGGACGCCATGAACGAGGGCGTGGGGAGAAACCGAGGTTGTTCCCCACCCCCGGCACCCAGCTCCTCGGCGATTCGGCCTCCACCCTCCGCTCCTCCTCCTATCTCTACTCACGGAGCTCCCACTCTGATTCCTCGCTCCCTGCGTCTTCTCAGCCGGGACCAGCCGTCCCACATCCGTGGTGGAGAGGAAGTCTAGTACCACCCGACTACACCTCCCACCGGCGAGGAGGCCCCGGATCTTGAATTTATACCAGAAGTCTGAAAGGAAAGCACTTATTCCTTATGGCCTACATACACCAATCCCTAGACAAGCGTAAGGCACCCCTAGCTGGCCTGTCCCCCGAAGCTGACTGCACCTTGTATCGGTGAAGAAGTCCCGGATCTTGAACCGATCCTTCTCATCTCAGTATCCCTCCGCACCTCCGCCCACAAGACCTTCTATTGGGCCTTCCAGTGGGGGCGGTTTCTGAACTTGAAGACGTGGTCCCGCGTCTGGGCCCTTTACGGGCACCTCCAGCACTTGGCTGTGGACTGGTGCTTCGCCCACTGCAGGTACTGGCCGATGAGGCAGTGACCCGTCTTCAGCTAGTAAAATCTCGAGGCAAGCCCCCTAAAGCTACCAGCCACCGCCCCATCCGGCCGCTGCTTGGTCGGCAGCTTGTACTTCTTGCCGGCGACACGACCTCCCGCCCAGTGCCTGGCTTCGGCCCACTCCTTCTCCGAGACCCCCCGCTTGAGATGTGCGAGAGACTTGCGCAGGGGCATCGGCCGCGAGCAATATAGATCCGAGAACCGCACCCATTCCACCCCGCGAGCGTCAGGCTCGTCTGCCGCGAGATTAACCCTTTCATCGAGCCCCTCATCCCCTGGGATACCCTTGTGGGCGGGGCGCCACCGGGTTTCGATGATGCCCGGCCTAGCTCTCCGTAGTGTCGCGATGTGTTCCCTACATATGGCCGGGGCCAGGTTCCTCTGAGCCCAAGCGCTTGTTGCCAGCCTCGGGAAGATCGTGACCCTCGCTGGTGTCAACTGCCGCCTCACAGCAGTTTCCAGTGCCCTGGCGAGAGTAGCGCACTCTGCGTCGTACTTAGGCCTCGAGCTCCTGGTTGTAGCCCATGCATGTGAGACTGAGACCCCACCCAGCGCTGGCCGTTCTGCCACACGACCGAGTACCTGGTGGCTCCGACATCGAGTCACGGACCTTCGGTGACCATGGTGAGGCCCGTCATGCAGCTTCCTTCCAGTCCCTGAGTGAAAGAAAATAAATTATTACAGGGCGCTAGCGGAGTGATGAATGATGACAGACCTGGCCGAGGGTCACGTGAGACTACCTATTTTGATACATACTTTGAGTAAATTTCCTGACGATTAACTGAGATCCTTCAATTAAAAGGTACAATGATTACTCCGCCTACCACTGCCACGAACTACTCTCAATTAACCAGCAATTTCAGTACGAAGTCATCCCTAAAAAAGACATCACCAAGCCACGATCGTCGAACTACTGAGTGACTCGCCGAGAGAGATTTCCACCTGGCGGAGGAACTCCAGCCCCACCCGCCCCGCTGTGGGCGAGGACGCGGGAGCATATCGACAGCTCCGTCGCTCCTTCGCGGCGGCGCGAGCTTCGCCGAGGCGAGAGGAGTGGAGGAGCGGGTGGAGATGCCGGTTGCCAGGTTCCCGTGCTCGCGACAAGGGGCGACAGCACTCGTGGTCTCGAGTGAGATCGTATGTAAACCGCCACGAGCTGCACATATAACACCCCCAAACACCCCCAAAAGTGGAATCCGTCCGGCGAGCGAGCAGCTCCTACTCGATGGAAGATTGGAATCCCAGCGGTGACGCGTATGGTGCTGGTTGGTGGTTTGGAGATAACTGTGCTGGACTGTTCGGTGAGCGGTCTCGATGCGACACAGTAAACAAACCCAGCCACGTACCGGTCACCCGCGCGTCACGCATCACGACCAAACGCCGACATGTCACGTCTCGTTCTCCTCGTCCACTCCGTAGCCAAGCACGGACGTGCACGGTTCACTGCTGGAAGACACGATTTCAATGGGAGTGATAGGTCGTGACCGACTGCCGAGCAGACGCGCACGCGGCTTACGCACGGGGGGTGAACGGGACTCCCTCACTTCCTCCCTGTGTGCAGCCGCGCTGCCGCAACGAACTAGACGGCGGTCGGTCTCGGGTCTCGGCCGGGCAAGAAAGATAGAGTGATAGCGGCACGCCCACCGTCGTCCGAACTGGCGGTATTCGGTGGTTCCGTCCCCACGGAGGGAAAGGGCTATCGAGTCCCGAGCGGCGAGTTGGCGTGTCGACCGACACGCGGAAACGACGGTGGCTGCGGCTGGGCGGTGCGCGTTCGCAAATGGGGCCATGAGAGAGCCGATGGGAACCGAGGACGGCGCGGTTGGAAGTTGGAAGAAAGGGGTGGATGCTGACTCGGACTCGGCGGGAATGACACGACGCGCGAGGCGGATTGCCACTAACTAGGTACCCCAGCAGAGATGGGGACAGTGGAGAAAGCACCGGCCACTGGCCACCGGCCCATCGCACAACACCAGTCAGGATACATAACTGCACGTAAATACATACTCGTCGTTTGGGTTCGGGCTCGCAAACTTTTTTGTGGACAGCTCTTGGTTAGGGTTGTGCGTTGGACGATCTTTGGCTGGGGCTTGGTGTCGTCAGTGTTTCTGGTGAAGTGGTAGTATGTATACAGCTTGCGGCTACGGGCTTGGAGCTGTCAATACCAATAGCAGCGGATGCAGGGAAGACTGAGTTTCGGCTATCGCATCACGTTGGGAGCAGACAACTGGGAGACTTTCGTCTCCAAGCCGATCTCCATCCACGCTGCGACCAGTTCACACCGGAAGGCAAAATAGAGGTTAAAAACTATTAATTACCTAAGTAGGTCATACTCGTTAAAAGGAGACATGCGCATCGACATTCAGACATTAAAATTCTCAATTCCACTCTCGGACAGTAACAAAGGAAAGCCAAAAAAAAATCCACATCCTCCCCTCCAATCCCCGCCGCCGCCACAAGGTGTCGTACGATTCAGTCGCCGCCAGCTGCCGGTGCTGCTGCGGCAGGTGCTGCGGTTGCAGGCGCTTACAAGACCTGGGGGTCGAGGATCATGCAGTTGCCAATAACGGTGATATCGCCAGTGGCGACGAGGCCGCTGTTCTGGCTCTGTAGCCGGGGTCAGTAACTGCGAGTAGATAGATGGATGGATGGATGGATGGAAGGATAGGTATGGAGGAAGGGATGGACTTACGCTCTTAGGAGCAGTGGGGCAGCAGACGGAGTGACCGCTGGTGCAAGTCTTCTTCTTGGAGCCACCGTTGAGGACTGGTCGGAAATATTAGTAATCGCAAGAAATTGAGAGTAAAGAAAACTCACAGTTGAAAGGCAAGACACCACCGGCGACGTTGATGCTGTCAAGGAGGTTGCCGCACTGGGCGATGGGGATAGAGGCGGGGAGACCAGCGGCGACGCCGAGAAGACCACCCTTGGCCTTGTTGTTGCTCTTGGACTTGGAGTTGCAGCAGGAGAAGACGGCGTCATTGCCGCAACGGACATCTTGCTTGTTCTTCTGCTTGACGTCGCCAGTCTTGCCCTTAGGGCTGAGGATGTCGGTGAGAATTTCGCGGGTCTCAAGGTCGCGGGTCTCGAGATCGCGGGCCTCAAGGTTGGCGCCGCTGAGGATGGGAGAGGCCACAGCGAAGGCAGCGAAGGTGAGGACGACGAGGGACTTGATGGAAACCATTTTGAGAGTTGGAGTTGTTTGTTTGGGGTGGAAGTGAGGAGAGGTGATTGAAGAGTGAAGAGTGGAGAGTGAGGAGTGGATGTGGTTGCGAGTGTGAGATGAGAAGATGCTGTTGGGATGAGGATTGCAATTGACGGCGGCGGAGGGGGGGTATTTATCTGACTTTCCGCTCTCTTGATCCTAAGGACTGAATCTCCTCGAGCGGCCACTGACGAGCCGGAGCTGAGGACGGCCGCCGCACGGCCGGCGGAGACTGACTGGGGGTGGGAGGCTGCTCGAGTGTCTCAGACACCTGGAGCACGATTCCCGCTCTCATGCTATGTATCGATGATGCATCGCTTGCCGACGGAGCTCTGACGTGTAACTGCACTCCCTCCTTGCTATCGTATCTAGCTGCTCGATATAGACGCATCGTCAAGCGCAGCTAGAGTCTTCAACGCCGGTGCGGACAGCGCAGATACCCACTGCAGTCAGCTCACGAGTCACGAGCCAACACAGGGCGCGGAGACGACAGTCCGCTAGTATCCACCGTCTCCAGCGGCGGTGTCCATAGTGCAGACGCAGTGATTCCCCCACCGCCATCCGAAGCTCTTCCCGTTCTCCCAAGAGATCGTCACGAACAGTCACCCGGATGGTATAGTCGCCTGGCCGCCGTGGACTAGCGGCTAGCGATGTCTCGGGAGCGTAGCCCGCAATAGGTTAAGTCACTCCAACCCCGAGCGCAGCCAACAGGAACCACCCGCATGGGCACCGCCGATCACTGGAGGTCGGCGCCGGTGACCCCCTCCGAAGCGACTCGTCATTGGCCGGATCGGCTATCGAGCGGCCAGAGTGGCTGGCCTGCACTGTACATCGCTGTCGCTTAACCCCCAACAACGGGATCGACAGCGCTAGTCGAGTGTTGGTGCCGGGGCCGGGGCGAGCAGTTCAGCTCCGAACCCGCTGGAACGATGTCCGGCACAATGGACCCGACCGGACGCGTTGAGCTGGCCGCTCAAGCCGAAGCAAGACACGGATGGTGCCGCTAGTCGTCTCGGAACCGGCAAACGCGTCGGACGCGTAGAGGAAGCCGAACTGACACGACGATGATTCTCAACTCTGACCGGCAGAAAAGAGAAATGGCGCCGGTTCGCACTGGAGCAGTACTCTGATTGCAGTGAAGCAGTCGCCTGCGCATGGACGCATGCGGGGCGTGCACTCGTCCATCGAATCTATGTACCGGATATTCGCGGAAATCCCCTGAGCGATGATTGACCAGGAAGCAGCCCGTGCACACGGATTTCCGCATCTGTTGATGTCGACTTTTGCCAGTCTGGCCGAAGGTTGAACGTGGGGCCAAGGCAAGCACCCTCTTGTCGCCCCCATGCACGCCCCCAATCCTTATTTCGACGGCTTGAGCCGTGTTGTTGTGCTCGATTCGAGACAGTTCTGTCTCACACGCGGTGACTAAGGGCCGAGCACCTCAATGCCAATTACCGACTTGTCCGGATCCCGTATCTGCCCCCGAGTCAGAGATGGAATAAAAACACAAAAAGAAAATAGGACTTAACGGAACGGAACAGAAGAAAAGATACGTCGCAGCGTGCGAGGCCGAGGAAGGAAAATCCGCCGCCGATTAAGCCGATTGCGCTTGACGAGCTAGCGCTCGACGTCGCCCGTCTCCGCTCCGGCGTGGCGTTCACTAATTCACGCACGAACTCCACTCCCATGGCGCAGTGCTGGAAAGACGGAATTGGGGACGGAGGATCGCCAGACGTGTGGATCTGTGCTCGCCATGTCACGCCGTGGCCGGAGAACAAGCGGTTTTCTCCGCCGTCAATGCGGTTGTCTCTCTTTTGTCCAACTCTCTCTCTGCCCCCTTCTCTATTTCGCTGCCGAAAGCTTGTGCCGCCAGCTGGCACATCACCAATCCCTGGACAAGCGTTCCTGCAGATTCGCTAACCACCAACAGTGTCGAACGCCGAGACACACAGCCTTAGCTCCGCAAGGGGCCGATGCATCGCCAACTCTTCTCTGCACTGCGTTTCCCAGTGGACAAAGGCAAGCAGCATGCACACAGAAGACATTGGCCCTGCAAACAGCCGTCGTGGTCTCGGTGTGCATTCTCGCGGTGCTTTTTTCTCCTCGGCTGGAGAAAGCCGTTTGGAGAAAGCGGATTGGGCGTATGCGTTGAGTGTGTTGACTCTTGAGTGTGTTGAGCATGATGCACTGCACAGTGTATTTCGGGTATCCGGTAGTCGATGTAGGTTTTGACTGTCTCGCTGCTCGCTCGGGGAACGTACTGATCGGGCTTAGCGCCACCCGGCGGAACCTCGAATCCGGCGCCACACATAAACCACACTGCGAAGTCATAGCGGAATTAGGTATCGATATTTGACAGCTATTTCTCTCACATGAATCAACAGCTCACCGGAACCCTCGGGGCTCCACGGCGGCTCGAGTAAACTCGACGGCCCGAAAGACGACGAGTCCAGACGCACAGAGCCAAGTGGAAAACAAGTGGCTCATGAAGAGGGAAAAAAAAGTACATTCACGGTCCTTGTGATCTGGTGGAGTAGCGGTAGAGCACGTATTGCCCCGAGACGGGGGGCCGGCGACCACCGCCGGCCCACAGCCACTGGCCGCAGACTCCAAGGTGGAGTTGGAGATTTCTGTGCGGTCACGTCAGAAGAATGCGATACCAACTGCTTAGCCTCGAATCTGACGATAGTGACGAGACAGCGATGCACGGCACACTGCATATCTGCCGGCGAGATACATAATCGCCTCGTACAGCACGCACTCGGACAGCTGCCCCGGCGACGAGTGGCTTCTTCCGCTAGCACCGCCGATCACGACTCTCCTGGCCGGCGCCGATCCCCAGCCTCCTGGATAGCATGGCAAACGCGCGAACACGACTCTGTCTCCCGAGATTGCGGTGTGCTCTCCCTCCCCAAAAATAGGCCCGGATCGCGGCCGTGATTTATCAGTGGAAAGCCCCATCAGTGCTCGCCGGTGCAAAGATCCGCACGGCGTCGACCCGCCGAGAACGGGATTATCGATCCGCCCGCACGAGGTCCGTCCAAGCTGCTATAGAGCCGCGTGGGTGGCAATAACTCCCGCCCTGGCTGTTGTCTCGCCGTCAACTCTCTCGAGTTGGTGCCTCGCATCCGCTAGCCGGTCTCCCGCTTTCCTCCCTCTCCAGCCAGTGTGTCTGAACCCAGCAGACAACGCACTTCCCTCCGACGGGCGGATAGCGACTGCGGTCGTGGAAGCGTGAATACACGGCTTCCCGTGGCCCGAGGCTGACTGCAGTGGGCGGGTGTCTTCGAACCGTAGTTGTAGCTTTCAGCGCTTTTTTCTTTCTTTTTCTTTTTCTTTCTCTTCCATTCCCTGTTCGTGTTCGTCGAGCAAGTCGAGTTTGGTTGTTCGCGTCGGCATTGTGTGCGTCCGATAGCAAGTACCTAGTTGGATGTCGATCGGGGTCGCATTGCGCCCGTATACCAAGCAGTTGTATGTCGATCGGAGTTGCTTGTAGATACCGACGTGCACGGCCTGTTGCGAACTGCATGACGTCTCCAGCCGAAAAGGCCGCCAAGATGCAGTTTGCAGTGTTGCGAAACAGCACACCGAGAAAATCGCTCAGACAGAGTACCGGGGAACGTGTAGTCACGTGACGCCCGCCCTTCTTCTTCCAACTCCCATCCTCAACGGCTCTCACGCTCGCGGGACAAAACGGGCTCCCCTTCCACAGTCCAGGAATACATTGATACCATGGATGGCGAGTGGGAAGTGAATCTGACGGTGGTTCAAGACGGGCTGATATGCCGGTACCGGAGGATGCGGGATACGGGAGTAGAAGACGATGTGAATCCAATGGATGGCCTATGGCAGAAACCGAACGAGTCGTTCCGCAATTACATCAAGCGAACGCAAAAGCTGGCAGGACTCTGTTAGGTTCGGGACGACCTTTGTGAAAGCCTGACGTCTCGATCCGCTCCCTCCTCTGTGGCATTTAGGCACAGTTGGATCGCAGTGCCGTGCCCGTGGCTGAGCGGATCGCTGCAGGAATGCCGGCTCATGACTTGTCACTCGAATTTCGGGATGTTTATCCGTCGTCCATCTGAGCCGGAAGCATTGTCGAAACCGCGAAGCTATGTGGCCGAGCTGCCGAGCACTCTACCATACTGTACTCTGGGCTTGGCTGGGTGAAGTGATAGGAGACCTTTGGTCGGTAAGACGATAGGAGACCTTGGCTCGTAGTCTGAGGTGTATGTAGTTGGTGGATAAGAACGACTGATGGAGTGCGAGCAACACCTCTCGTTCACAACTCGACGCCCAGCTGGCACTGCAGCCTCTTAGTGCCTATTGAGCTACTCTCAACGGACGCGTGTCGCTGCCACCAACTGCCCAGCGACGCCGCCCAGCTCCAGTGCATGTATCCGGAAATACGAGTGACGAATCATGATCCCATGCGGGAGTGATAGGCATGCTCTCGTATACTGCGGGTCACGTGCTTCGATCGACTTCGCACTTTTTATTTATCGGCTTTTATCTCCCCTAACCCATGTTTCGACCGCTAGGGCCTGTTCTTTCGAGCTCGCAGCGTCATACATACATCATACATTCCCAGCGGAGTACGCTCGCTAGCGTGTATTATTCAGCACCCAAACCTCTCAGCTATGTCCCCTTGTAGAATGCACTGGGAATGAAGTATGTACTAGGGTACGAGGGTATTTGGGGCCCGTAGCCGCCGGTCGTCGCTTGGCAGTCAGGGGTTGATGTGAATGAGATAGGTAGCAAACTTCATCAATATCGCGTCCGTTTCCCATTCACATTGTCCGCCGTCTACTGTCCGCCCGCCATCACGTGTCATCCGGTTGTTACGTTACGCGAAAAACTCGTTCATTGCTCGAAGCCATGAAGCAAAAAGGACGACGCGAGAATCCACCGATAGGGGTCAAACACAGAGAGACTACACCGAGACGAGCGAATGCGGATTATCACATTGTATGATGATGCCAAATGGAACTGGTCACAGATAGCCAGGACCTTGAACATCGATCGAAGGACGTGTGCGAAAATCTACAAGCGCTGGAGGCACAACAACACACCGTCAAACCGAAGCAGAATCGGCAGACCCCCGATTTTGGATGCAGAAGAGAGAGCCCGCCTTGAAGCCTTTGTTACCCGTGACGCCCATACTCGACGTCTCAGCTGGGAAGCTATCTGCCTAGAGCTGGGCTATGCATGCGATCCT
>Ga0307508_10000530_pt1 | contig 45352 bp, 66 predicted proteins | sample 9_EM_MG_FD_203089 | JGI IMG/M metagenome (GOLD analysis project Ga0307508, IMG submission 203089) | Populus trichocarpa ectomycorrhiza microbial communities from riparian zone in the Pacific Northwest, United States - 9_EM | ecosystem: Host-associated > Plants > Roots > Unclassified | place... | reverse complement strand
TCTGAGTGCGCCAAAAGGTGTGAAGCGTGATAGTGTGAGAGTGTAAATTATTGAATAGTTAAAGGGGGGCGCGGTGAAAGAGACCGTGCGGATCATACGAAAGGCACTTTTGCAAATGCATCGGTGAGTTTTTTTGAGTCTTCACCCCTCAAGCGCCCTGGATGGGTCGTGCTGCTGTCCCCGCAACGGCTGCCCTAAGGGCTCCACCCACGGTAACATCGAATGGGTTTTTGGAAGATAAGGAAAAGAAAAGGGGTGTGCAATCGAAAGCGGCATGTGGCAGTGTGCCCAGGAGAAAGGGGAACCGGGGATGGCGCTTGCCGCCGCTACCGATCGTTGAAGCGCCAATTTTTGAGGCGTTTTGACGCGATTCGCTCATACGAGGTGCTGCACAGAGCTGAGAAGACTCTCTGATGTTCAGCGTATTATTGAGCGGACATCCACCGCTTCCTAAGGTTCCTAATGAGATCCGCAGGAGGATAGGGCAGGAACGCTGCTTTTTGCTACTTCCACGCTTCCCGCCCTGCTCTTCTCCCAAAGCAACATTCCTCTTCACTAGGGGTTTTTTGGATAGTATTTCACAGCCACAGCATAGTTGTGTGTATGATTGATGCTGGATTCTTGTCATCTCACACAAGCATTTTAACCCCTCGGTAGGGCTGGCTGTGAACGAGTCATGACCCTCGTGAACCGAAGTTTGTGAACTTCAGAGTGATGGAGCATCGAAGTGGTTCGCATGAATGCAAGTTTGCGACCCGTGAACTAGTTCATGAACTTGTATAAAGATACATTACAGACACATGATATGCATTATAAACCGAATTTGTTGTCTTAGGAATGAGTACAGAGCTTGCTGACGCCGTCACACAGCTTTCACAAGGGGCTGGGGAGAATGAATGCTTCCAATTTTTTAGATTCTAGTTCTATCGAAAAGAAATCGGCACCCATTAGGGGGTTTCATTATGGAGCAATGTTCTGTGCAAAGTTTTTTACAAACCTCGATGCAAACTTTTGCAAGATTTGCACCGATTTGCCATGTGTGCCCAAAAGTGAAAGTTTGTGATTGCCAAACTTTAGGTTTGGGAAGAACTTGGACTGGCTGGGCACGAAGTTTTAGTTTGCAACTATCTCAAACTTTCACTTTCAAAACAAGTTTGCACATAAGTTTGTAAATAACTTTGCACATAACTTTGCACCATAATGAAACCCCCTATTGAAGAATGCACATGTCAGGTTACAAGACTCACTGACTTCAAGCATCTATTAGTAGAAGTAGTGTAAGAATATCTGCGACGGTGTATATTGAGGTCCTGAAGCACAATGTTTATCGCGGCCAGAACCAGTAGTTCACGTGAAACTGAAAGTCCTTTCACAAGAAAGTTCATAGGTCATGAACTTCGTGAACTTCGTTCGTGGCCTACACGTGTGAACGGTTCACAAACTTGGTTCACGAAACCAGGTTCACGACCAGCCCTAACCCTCGGTGCACTCCCACAAGATCATCCATTAAGAGCCCAGCGTACAAATCACAACGTGTCTCCCCTCCCAGCCTTCCGTAGGTTGTACCACTTAAGGATATCGTCCCTGATTGTTGATGGGCTTTTGAACAAAGGATCCGCCCCGCCAAGTGACTTTGGGAAAGCAATCACATCCTTTATGGACGGAGCGCCGCACATTATAGCCATAATACGATCAAGGCCTGCGGGAAGCGTTAGACTGGGGCGAGGATACACAGTATGCCAAACGAAAGGGATATTACCAAGTGCAATTCCGCCGTGAGAAGGGGCCCCACTCCGCAATGCCTGTAGCAAGGTTTCGAACGGTTCGCACTCTTTCTCGTTGAGCTAGGAGACATGAGACGGGAGTGATCACTTCGGCAAATGGGAATCTGGGCGAACCTGAAGCACTTCTTTGAAAACAAATTCTTGCATGGCAGCATCATGTATTCGGACGGACCCTCCGCCGATTTCCATTCCGTTCAGGACGAGATCGTAATGCTGACCGCGGGCCTTTTTTGGCCAGTTTACCATGACGAAACATCGAGAACAAGAAATCTCTTACAGGGCTGAGATCGCCTCTTATGAGGTTGCCAACATCTTCACACATAGGTGCGGTAAAGGGATGATGGGAGCTGCTCCAGCGGCCGTGGGCAAGAAATTCCTTGTCGGAATCGGCCCGAGTGAAAAGAGGAAATTCTGTGACCCAAAGGAAGCAAGGTTCATTGGTCCCCTCTAAGCCTATATAATGTACCTTAGTGAACTCGCTTGCGGTAAGATGCAGAGCGCAGACCATATTCTTGCGCCCGTCTTGTGATCTTGAGTCGCAGATCACCAAGTACAGTGGAACCTCCCTGCTGCGGATTAGAATGTGTATCTTGAAGCCTGCAAAAACATACCTGAAAGCTTCCGTTCCTCAAGCTCATGAAAATCACATCGCCGGATTGAAGGTCAGATTCTAGAGTTGGCAGCGGCCGGCCGGTTGCCTTTACCAATGCCGGGACGGTGTCCCAACGCAGCTCATTCTCCTTTAAGCACCAAGCTTCGATCTGCGAGAGCCCATGGTCAGCATCACATTTAAAAGACACAAACACTGATGCAGACGCACGCCCGTGCCTGGCTGTCGAATCAGATTGAGATCTTTGACTGCTTTTTGCGCCGGAGTGTCATCGGCGCGAATGACTAGACAGTCGACAAAGTGATCTGGTTGGATGTATTTCGTCAAGTCTGGGGTGCGAACAAGCCGCTGGAGAGGTTGAATCTAAAGGCATGTTCAGAGACCGGGATAATACTTCGAAGCAGATCTGACCTCGTATTGAAACCTAGTATCCGGCTTGTCCGACCCATACTTCGACGAAGGTACGAGGGTGAGAGACGCGTCCAGGCACCACTGCATAACCCGCTCACTCGTGACATCGCTTCTTGATATGACATCACCTCGAAGGGAGTCGACAGTTCAATTCCCAAGGCGTTGGACCAAGCATTTCGTATTAGGCCCTCGACCGTATCTCTAACTTCCATACCGCCAATTCTCCAGCCCCGTCTGAGGGAGTCCGCATCCGGCTGCCAGGAAACGAATGCCCGCTCCAGATCAACTTGCGTGAACTCGGGTTGCCGATCCTTTCGCCCATCTTCGTCGCGAAAGCAGCGTGCAAATTGAAAGTACTTGTCAACACATCCCGAAGCAATAAGCAGTTGCTTGGGTTGCTGAGGTGATTGGGCTAGAGCATAGAAACGGGGTTCTTCGATCACAGCAGAACAAGCAGGCGGGGAAGCTGGTGGCACAGATTGGGTAGCTTCATATGACCCCGGAGAGGCCTGGCTGAAGATTTTTGGCGCGCCATTGGTGCGTGTCGGAACCAAGAATTCTCGAGCGCCTTCGGGCGATGACCGTAAAAGCATCGGTGTTTCCACTTCAACAAATTCTACTCGTAGTTCACAGCGATTGTTATCAGGATAGATGAAGGGTGTTCACCTTCACTCAATAAAGACTGGCGCATGGCTTGGGTAACTTGGTTGCGAAGCTTGATATTCCGAGATAGCGTCGGATGGCGAAGATCCAAGTAACGATGTTGGGCGCGCAATTCCGCATTAGGCTTTGGGATAAAGTTGTCAGTGCCGTGCCCCTTGCACAGATGGTTCCACAAACCAATTTCAATTCGGAGGAACTGTGAGAGGGAAAGAAGGGGAGGTCGCTTTTCGCAAAATTAAGCACCTCGAAGCTCTCGACAAAAACTTCCATGTCGCCATTTGGGGTGTCCTAACGGCAAGCAGTTTAAGCCCGACGCGCCAGAGGTAAGTACACAATGCTCACAGGTCGTTTCACGATAGACTGGCGTTCTTCAAGGTGTCCACGGACAGCAATGACGGATTCGAGGGGAACAGAGGACAATGCGTCTGATATTTTAAGGTAGTCGAATCCCTGTGCTTGCGCCAAACGCGCCGGCAGTTCTTGGACAACCAGTTGTATCCTGCCATTGGCGTCTCGTATGTCAACAAAAGCACGATTACCCTTACGTGACCTGGTGAGCAAAACATGAACCTTGTGCAGGACCTCGTCTAGGGCATGGGGTATGCAAAGCTCACCGAAACCGAGCTAGCCATCCCATGATCACAACTTCTTTCCCAATGTCGGCACTTTTGAGCTGGCCAAGATTATGAGTGCGCCTAAGTGTCGGGGCTATTCACAAACATTATTAATTATGATTTTGATACGTGCCCGGCCAACTGACCATTGGAGGGTTGCCACCTCCCAACATTCCTCAAAATTTGGCTGCGCCGCATTTACTTTTGTTTGGCACGCCCATTCAATGTCTAAATCGGACTTGCTACAGCCTCGTCATTGTTCCACTCATACAGTATCGCGTGATCCATTTTATCTTTGCTTCCGCGAGGCTCGCAGCGCCATCAACCCCAGCCTGAAACGACTGGTACGCGAGACTTCAACAACCATCAACCCCGGTTAAACGGGGCCGATGCCGGCCACGTGACTCTTCTTGCCGTCTTTGGCGGCATTCCTTATAAACCACCCTCGCTTTTCTTAATCACGAAGCCGACCAAAGATGTCTCTCCACCCAGTGACTGAGTTTATATCACCTAGTGCGTGGGCGCTCGTCGAGGACAAGTTCTCGCCCTTTGCAAAGGAAACACTTGCGAAGCTGTGCGAGTTCATGAAGAAAGATGTTATTCCTTCGTGGCGAGTCTATGCTGCGCAGATTCCAAACGACCCGGCGACTCGCTGGAAGACTCATATCCCTGTGATTGAGGAACTCAAAGCCAAGGCCAAAAAACTCGGCCTCTGGAATCTCTTTCTGAGCAAAGAGCATTATCCCGACGCCGGTACAGACTTGACAAATCTCGAGGTAGGCAATCGCAATGACCTTACCCATTCACCTAGTCCCAAACTCTAGTTATGTTAGTATGCCGTTATGGCGGAAGTCATGGGACGAACTGGGCAACTTGGCCCGGAGTCGACCAACTGCTCTGCTCCAGATACAGGTAATATGGAGGTGCTAGCACGCTATGGTAATGCCGAGCAGAAGAAGAAGTGGCTTACACCATTGTTAAACGGGGAAATCCGCTCAGCCTTCTCTATGACCGAGAAAGGTGTGGCATCTTCTGATGCCACTAACATTGGGACCTCTATTCGTCAGGAAGGAAACGAGATAGTCATAAATGGCCATAAATGGTTCGTCATATTCATGTCGCAGGAATTCCTATCACGCATACTCCCATCCATGCAGGTGGATCTCAGGCGCCCTAGATGTCCGATGTGCCGTCCACCTCGTCGTTGGCAAGTCCGATCCCAGCAACAAAAGTCGATATCTTCAACAGAGTATCGTCATCGTTCCCGCAAACACGCCCGGCGTGAAACTCGTCCGCCCGATGCAGGTGTTCGGATATGACGATGCACCCGAGGGCCATGCCGAGATCATCTACGACAACGTTCGGGTGCCCCTCGGAAACCTTGTTGCTGGATGGGGACGAGGATTCGAGGTCCTTCAGGGCCGTCTTGGGTTCGTGTCCGTTACGTCCTAGCTTGAACGTTGTTGCTTACAGATACTGCTTTGGCGAATAGTCCAGGGCGCATTCATCATTGCATGAGGACTGTCGGGGCAGCTGAAGCCGCCCTTGAGATCATGCTTCAACGCGTGACCGACCCAACAAGACAAACTTTTGGCAAACATCTCTATGAGCACGGCACAATCATAGAAGCAATCGGCCGTTCTCGAGCGGAGATTGATGGCGCACGTCTTCTTGTGCTGAGCGCTGCCCACCAAATTGACAAAGTGCGCGCCAAAGGCGCTATGAAAGATATTGGTATTGCCAAGTACGTCGTACCAACAATGGCGTTAGGTGTTGTGGATCGCGCTATGCAGTCATTTGGTGCGGAAGGCCTTTCACAAGACACACCTTTGGCGAGGACTTGGGCGGGCCTACGCACACTTCGCCTTGCTGATGTGAGGATTTTATACTCATACCCGTTCACTAACTCACCCGTCTTTTCTTAAGGGTCCGGACGAGGTTCACGTCCAGCAGATTGGTCTGAGAGAGCTGAAGCGCGCAGCTGCGCTCAAAGCCAACGCGGAGGAAACTCGAGCGAGGGAAGCAAGGATTGCGTCGCGGTGGAAGGCAAAATTGTGATCGCTTGTGTTTGCTTGCCTTCCTGCTAAAATCATTCCACATAAGGTGTTAATCTAATTTCCGTACTGAGCTAGCTTTGTTGTGTAATTCCCAATCTGAGGAGATCTCGTCACGTGACTTGCCATACGATCTTGCCCTCGAATCCGCCAACCGAGTTATGGGTGACAACGGGCACAGCGCCGGCGCGGACGAGGAGCTGACTCTCCCGCGTGCGACTGTTGCCAAACTTATTAACGGTGGGAGCACTCGTTTGCTATCGCTTTGAGACGAAGGCGCTCATGGCATTGGGTGATTGACCCCGCTTTTCTTCTTTTTTGGCTGCGAAGAAAGATGTTCTGCCCGATGACATGCAATGTGCTCGCGAAACGCGTGATTTAATCATCGAATGTTGTATCGGTATGTGGCCGTCATGGTCACTGATATTGTATGGGCTGAATGACAGTGACCTTTGCAGAATTCATCCATCTCATCTCATCGCAAGCCAATGAAATATGTGACAAAGAATCACGGAAAACTATATCTCCCGAGCATATCATCACAGCACTGGAGGTGAGTTCCGCGTAGGCGCGATTTGGTGCCTTGTAAGGTGTCGTTCTTATACAGGCTACCACGCCGCATTGCAGCAACTCGAATTCCACCATTTCATTCCTGAAATAAAAGAGGTATTCGAGGAACATCGAACGCAAGCCAAGGTATATGTGCACGCCTCTCACCTTTACGCTTTTGCAACTGTGGAGCTCATCCCGTTCCCTTTAAATCCGTTAGGAAAGGGAGAAGAAAGTATCCAAGCTCGAGGGAACGGGCCTCACGGAAGAAGAACTCTGGGAACAACAAAAAGCCCTTTTTGAGAAATCCAGAGCGGCCTTTGATGCAAGTATGGGCGGCCCTGCGCCACCGGCTGGACCGAGCACGAGCTCAGAACCTTGACTCCTGTCAAGGACATGCAATGAATCGGTGGAGGAGGGTAGGTAGCCACGTTAGGAAAGGACTACGTTCCTTGTTGTGTCCCTCATAATGTCCGTTGTAACATTCAAATGCTAATGGTATCATGTTCAACTAGCGCTCACAGTGAGGTGTGGTGTGGCGTTGCGAGCCCAACGAGAGCAGGAGTACCACAATGGATGCCTACTCTGCATCTCTGCCTTGTTATTAAAATGCACCTGCAATTTGCCGCCTTTGGTCAATGACATGACCGGCACTACCAATGACCCTGTTGATTTTGGAACTCAATAACCAGCAGCTTTTGTGCTCCTAATATGTACAATCTGAAAAATTCCATTGTGCGGGGATTTCTAGTATGAGATCTCGATGTGCCGGAATGATGCGTTCTTGTTGTATTGTGTTTGACCCTTTTGTCAGAAACCCATTCCCTGCTGCGGAATGGCGTGTGACTGCGGTAGTGGGTAGCAGGCAATCGATCGTTAAGTTTTTCTTGGAAATCCAGATCCGTCTGTTTGCAAAAAAACTTGAAAAAGGATTTTGGCGCCAAGGTACCCCAGGGCTGTGCTTCCCTCATGTGAAGCGCCAGCTCCCCATCGTAAGGTTGGAATTATCTCGAACCTGCGCGCAAGGGGGCGTCTCACTGGATTCGCCGAACTTGTTCGTCTTGTCTTACTTGATATTTGAAATCCCGATCTTCCGTCCTCGTGGAGTTACGTCCCATGGAGTTGGTGCGTAGAACACATCTAACGATCTATCGACCATGTAGGATGCAGCGCTGACATGCCACCGTTGAGACGTGAAGGAAGGAACTGTTTTGGACGTTGACCGTCAGCACGTTCAAGCGAGTGGCGCCTCTAGCCACCATCGCCCCCCGAAGGCGCGCAACTCGCTTCCTCCCCCATATTCAGACAGTAGCGTAGTGATGGCTTTAAGAGACTGCGCTAGTTTTACTATCCCGTTTGAAGATCCTAACCTTTTCGGGGACGCGGGGTGCGCTCTAGCCAGCATGGTTGTGCTGGCTCAGATATTGCTTCTGGAGAGGCAGACATACCGGGATATTGACCTCATCAACGGCATTCATCATCCACGTTTTCGCAAGGTAACTGTTCCGATGATGTAACAATACCTGCCTCCGCTGACAACTGAACTAGAGTGTCGAGCTCATCTACGCTGAGCAGTCGGCAAATAAGATGCTTGAAATTGACCAAATACGCGAACTCCCCTCGTTCAAACATACCCTTCATTTGCTGTCCTCTGAAACGTTGCCTTATGCCCCAAAGGCACTCTATGGTCTATTACGGTAGGCATTGAAACTCCGATCGACCACTACGATTTAATTCACGTCTTCGTATTATCTCTGAACCTCCAGCGAAATTAGAGATGAGAGCTCAAAAAGGGAAGTGTCAGTTGGCGTCCTCCTAAGTCGTGGTGTAGAGACCCTAGCAGTGGTGTCCATTGCGACTGGCGACGCATTCGCAGACCAGCGTCACATATACGCTATTTTCAGTGCTCATGCCAGCTGGGAAAATAAATCTGGTGGGGCGGCCACTGTCTTCCTTCCAACTGCGACGAGCGCCACTAGCTGTCTCCACGAGTTTCTAGACGCGACTGAGATTCGTGCAGGCCATCCCGAATCGAATTCAGACTCTACCTTGTTGGACTGCACAGCACGCGTGTTTGTTGTAAGTGATCGAGTCCGGGATGACAAACACGATTCCGGCACACCAACTGCTTCGCCGCTCCCGCCATCTGAACCAGTATCTCCAGGGTTACCCGGTAACGAGCGACCTTACGATTACTCCATACGTGTCTACAGCTTCCGATCTGCTGCCGGCGCCAAGCTGGAGTCGAACCCAACATCGTCAACCTCTAATGTGCTCCGCAGGTCACATGGTACTCATCTCTTGCTGCACCTCTCAGAATTTGGCTAGCTGAACTTCTTGCTGATAGATGAACGTGCTCTTTCCCGCGAGAGGGCGCAAAACAGTTACCTTGACGATCTTAGATCCTCCCTTCGTGACGGATTGGAGGATGCTCAAGGCGTCAGCGACTCACTTCCACCTCGCGGGAAAGGTAAAGCGAGCGCAGTCCAAGAGAGCCCACTACCACGCAAGGCGAATGAAACCACCCGTCGACATAGTTTGTACGCAGGAATCACCTCTGAAAATGGCCGATATCCTCCCGTTGCACGACTAGCCCCGAACGTAGATAATAATCCTATGCCCCCGAGGACGGCTCCCCAAAACGTCATCGCGTGGGACGCAGCGGTAGACCCGGGTCTTGTGCCCCTCATTGTTGAATCGGACAGACCGGGGGATGCTCGAGAATTGGCATCGCTTGAAGCAAAATATGCAGAACGACACGCTTTTGCTGCCCGTCTCCGTCGCCAGCGACCAGAAGAATTACCTCGGGAAGCCCCAGAGCGCCGTACAGAACCCCCTCCTCCCCGCATGCAATTGAAAAAGTCGGTTTCATCGTTCTTTCATAGGAATAGTGAGATAGTCATCCCTCCTTCCGACCCAGTATTAGTGACGCGTTTTACCATAGAACGAGCTCTGCCAAACGAGCAATCATCCAACAGCAGGATGGTGGTGCCCCCACCCAACATGAATCCCCCATATCCAGTTTCAAAGACTAAGTCGCGTGCAAAGAACGATGATCCGGAGCTGGCGCGAGATCTACAACGGATACTTGAGCAAGAGGAGCGCGAGCGCCAACAAGAGGACGATGACCTCAATCTAGCCCTGGCACTTTCATTGACAATGGAGAATAAGCAACCTGTATCACCAGTGAACGACGCTGCATTCGTGTCATTGACGTCTGCGGCTCCCCTTGCTGCCCCTGCAAAGCGCCGCAGGTCGCTTGCTTTACGAGCTGAAGAATCAACTCCAACCTTCCGTTCGATCTATGATGAAGATGAGATGCCTTTTATGAACTGGCCACGCCGTCGAGTGTCACCGACCGAAAACCAGGAAGCGGTCACTTATCGGGTAGAAGAGTCCAGATCCACCAGTAATCCATTTCGTGAACGTGCTAACGAAGCATTGTTGCGCGCCTCTGAAGCATCGATTCTCGAACAACAGCAGCTAGACGCTGATCGAGATCTCGCTTTGAGATTGATGGCGGAAGAGACAGAACTCGAAGCAGCAAATTCGAGTCTCATCGAGTCTCTCGGACAACAACAGGTATTTGACTGTGTTATGTGCATGGAAACGAACCCAATGGACGACGTTGCCATTGTTGACGGATGCAACCATCGTTTCTGCCGTGACTGCCTCAGGCAATACCTCACCACGAAACTCAGTGAAGCCAATTTCCCCATACCTTGCCCAACCTGCTCTGCAAATAAAGATCGAGCAAGTCCCGGAGGTTCGCCGTGACCTGTTCCTGCACTTTTGGATATGCATTCAATGAAATTGCTTTTGAGTAGAGATTTCAGCTGCCCTTGCCATGCAGCTCGGCATAACGGAACAACAAGTAGGTCTAGACCCCAAGCACCGTGCGTGCAAGCATGCTGAGGAGATATCCCTTCGTAGTATGAAACTTGGAATAGATTTGACCTTGCCCGAATCTCTGTCACCGTTCAATGTCCACAGTACGCTCATCTTATGTTATGTCGAACGAGCGTGAGCTGAGTGGAAACTTTCCAAGCTGTCGTCAAACTTCCCTTGTAGATCGCGAGGAGTTTCAGGCATCGCGTATGGGCGTGTGTCCACTCCCGACGTGTCGAAGAGAGTGGTGCAAGAGATGTAATCTCGTAGTAGATCCAGGCGCCGGTCCACATTCATGCGATGGCCAACAAGAGATGGACAGGTACATTCGAACCGCCGGAATTCAAAGATGCCCCGGTGCGCCAATCGCTTCCTTTGTCAAAGGACCTGGCGGTGATTAATTCGTAATCGTGCCTTAGGATGCTCAACTCCGATTGAGAGAACGGCAGGTTGTGATCATATGACGTGTCGCGTTCCTGGTTGTCGCACGTAAGTCCCAGGCTCATAACGTTTGCCAAGTAATATTGATGGTGGTGTTCCAAGTCAATTCTCGTATTCGACGGGTAGACGCATGTAAAGGACTGGCCACTTCCCCGCTGTCGCGAGTGGCGCCTCTCTTTCGTACCGAGATTCCAGTGCTTCCGGTTAGTAATGCTATTTTTCACGAAATTCTACCGACTTCGGTGTGTAGTTTAGTGTACGAGTAACTCATTTGCATTGTTGCATTGTGTGGCGCCTGGTAGAGATTCGCATCCAAAAAAGAATGAATTCGATGTCAAAATGATTGGGATGCTATGATTTGCTGTAGTGGTATAAGAACTTGCCCTACGTCTCTCTAGTTGAAGATTGATAATGCTTAAACAATCCGCCCCGAAGCAGAATAGCGTCAAGCAATGCTCTCTCCATAGCACAAGTAGCTCAGTTACACCATAGCGCCACGGCCCCATCGGCTCCTGCACTGACAAGCCATGGTGTATCGCGACACCACCGTATGTCAAGCACCCCCAATCCTTCTACGACAGTGTGGCCGCGTAGAATTTTGAGCGGAACTATCAGTGGATCCGTCGTGTAATCGCTATATACTCTTCCATGGAATATTTGGATCGTCCCGTCATCGGAAGAGGTTGCAAATAATGGGTATGAAGGATGAAAGGCTACGGAGCGGATTGCGCGGGTATGGTACCTGTTTCCGATAATTGAAAGCAACACACGGCGTGAGCAAGCGTTATCTGGAAGATACACGTCCTGGCAGGTTAAACGAGACGATCGTACTCACTTCAGCACTTTGTAAGGTTTGTCGCTCAGATCGAGGTCGAACCATGTGAGTTTCTTGTCGTAGCCTCCGACAATAACATGATCCCCAGAGGGGTGCACATCCATACTGGATATCCACCGGATACCTGATTTCAGGGTCTTGAGCAACTTTTGACCTGCAAGGTCGTACAGGCGGATATATCGCTGAGTCTGCACGGGTGAGGATGGTAATGCTTCAATGCGATTCTCGCTGAATAACTCGGAATGTGCTTACTGCGACAAAGAAATGCGGTTTCGACGGATGGAATAAGACGCGTTGTACAACGCCTTTTATCTTGCGGAATGGTGCCTGCGAGTTCCGCCTGCTCACTTGATGAATCCAAACGGCACCAGAATCGCCTATACACCGACATTCAGGGAAGCGAATCAGAGATGATATGCGGGGTAATCTGAGGCGCTGGTTGCGCAATCGAACTGACCTATTGAGGCGAAATAATCGCCCCGTCTATGGAATGTTAGATGTTTGACTACGCCAGATGAGGGCTGCATTTGGATGGTCAACATTGGTGAGAGGACGTCCGGTGAGGATGGCGCCGTTGGGACAGTCCATTGCAACGTCGCGGCAGATGAAGCAGGCGGTTGTGGAGGGTTTTCAGGTTTGATACACGCTATCGTAGCCGCTAGCCGTTCGGGAGCGACGTGTGGTGGCACAAGGACGTGGATGGTTTGATCACTGTTCATATGGTCAGTTTCAAAGAGGTCGCAGAAAGGGAAACTGGACATACACGCCAACAACGAAAAAGTCAACGTCGTCGCGTGGACACCAGGCGATAGACCCAACTTTTCCTTCAAATTGGTATCGGGCAGCCCCACGACCTACAATCGCTTCCCAAACTCTGACTACTCCATTTTCATCGCCTGATGCGACCCACACTCCATCTGGGCTCACAGCAATTGCTCGCACACGACTAGAATGAACGTGCCTCAAGAGTTCGAAAACTGGGAACGGCTTCAACGTCTCCGGGCTAGGGAGCCTCGGAAGGAGACTTTCAGGGTCAATGTTCAGCTTCTTCCTCTGCACCCGAGGTGCCAGATATAAGTCCAAAAGGCGAGAAAAGCGCTCTTGGATGAACTGGTCGTATCCAGGTACCAAGCGCAGTGAGCTGTGCTTTTGCGGAAGGAAATTCCTGTCACGGTCTTCTGGCTCCATTTTTTCCCAGATCGCCTTTTCGTCGGAGGTGGGTAAGTACTCTTCAGGTGGATTGTATGATTCTGCGTTGCCAGGAAGGGCAACTTTGGGAGCCGGGAGGGGAGGCGGGTGATCGGAGGCAGGAGTACTCCAGAGGTTGTACAAATCGGGCTTTGTGGTTGTTGGTTTTCGAGATAGAATGCGACCTTGCCGGATAGCGCGGACGATTTTCATGACCTACAAAGTGAAGAAGTTTACGGAGGAAATAAGAATAAGCCCTGGATTAAGAAGTATAATATTTTACCTTTTGTTTCTCCCATTTGCTGGGTAGCCATCTTCGTTTAGGTTCGGGTTTCGCACTAATTGGCATGATCTCTTCCTTGCCTTTTCCAGTGAACCACTCAACAGTAGGTTCATAAGGGTCGTAATTGGCGTCGGGGTTTTCAGCAGCCTGAAGGCGTCGAATTATGTCCAGTTCTTCGGCTGTCAGTTGTTGTTCCGTCTGAGTGAGTTTATCAAAGCCAGCAGTCCTACACTCAAAGTTGAGTACTACACTAACAAGATTTAAGTATTAATAAACTTACCAGCTAGATGGGTCGTCCACGGTAGATAAGAACTTGTCCAGCTCGTCTCCCTTCGCTGGTTTGAGCACTTTCTTCCCGTCTACATCATATCCAATGTGCGGGAGATCATCATACCAATGCATTGGCACATTCCCAATACGATTCGGGTCCTACACATTAGAATAATTAATTCGACGCGGAATGGAGAGTAGGTCACACATACATCCTCCGTCGACGAGTCCGAATCGTAATCAGGTTCAATCTCAGGATAAACGCGTTTCGGACGCCCAGTGACGTTTGACAAGACAGTCTTCCCTTCCGGGCCGGTATTGATAGGTTTATCCTCTGGCTTTTCTTCTCCAGAGTCCACAGAGTCGACAAAGTCAGAATCTTCAATCAGGTAGCTGCCTTCACTGGAACCTTCTGACGTTTCGCCGTCGTCCGCGGCGGAGTTCACGTCCTCGTCTTCCTCGTCTATTTCAGGAAATGGTTCCTCATTGCTTTCCTCGTCGTCTGACCCAGAAGCAGAACCGCCAGCAGCTTCATCTTCCGATTCGTTTATCTCAAGTGTGGAGGCAGCGACAGCAGCTTTCCCTGTCCCACCGTCACGCTTGCGTTTTAGGCGACTAGTGATGACAGCAGGAGCTGCTGCTCGCGGCGCCATGAAAGAATTTTGAGGCCAAGTCAGGTGATGAATTCTCAGGGACTAAGGCGCAATTCAATTAGTGCATGTGCGCCAGCATTCGTTTTCGCCGAGTGCTATCGCTACCAATTTTTAGCTCTACCCTAAGTTTCCGACAGCGGGGATCTCAGTCAGCTATATCCATGTCCGAACCTCGCCCCAATACCTCTGTCGATCAGGACGACGAGCGTCGCAAGGCACTGCTGAACAGGATGCGGGAGATTTTGGCCGAGCATGACTGTGGACCCGATGCTGACGCCAAAAAGGCAATCAATACTGTAGGATGGGAGAAAGCCTGGTGAGCATTTTCAAGATTCTTTTTTGACAGTCAATAACATGGCATTGATAATAGGCAAGAAGGTTTATGTCTTGCAATGCGAGAAAGTCGTGAGTACGCTGAAGGATTCTCTAAGGGGCGACGCCTTGGGCACCGGCTCGTGTTAAGCCACCCCTCGAATATGTCCTACGACGGGGTGATCTCGGCATACCGAAGACTGGCAAAGCTCTCGTTCCAGGATGTGGCCGTGTTCGTGCATCCCGACCCCATCCATGTGTTTATCTACCCCGTAACAGAATACCACGTGTGGTTCTAGGGGGATGACGTCGTTATTCTCGCGAAGCTCGGTTTCGATGCTCTTGGAATTGACAGCTCACCTACGGCCATAAAAACTGGCGCAGAGTGCGTATTTTCGCCAACTTGAGGCTTTTAAAGAGAGCTTTATCTTCTCGCTTTCAAGATACGTCGCCTCGCTACCAGACGAGAACAATAGAATACGCTTTGCTCAGGAAAACTTCTTTACGTGGGTCCCACAGGAACGCTTCCAGTTCATATATGACTATACGTGCGACGGGTGTTATCCATAATGCTGCCAAAGAGAACACTTACACAAGACATCGTTATAGGTTCTTCTGCGCGATTCCACCCTCCTTGCGAGCTGGCTGGGGAGAATCAATGACGCGCTTGATTGCACCCGGTGGATTCCTTGCAACCCTAGTCTATCCTGTACGTTTTGTTATTCCTTCAATCAGAAGTCTCATCTAACGCCGAACCATATCACGCTTAGATCGATGGGGATCGTAAGGACGGACCGCCATACTCAGTATCAATTGACCTTTATAGATCAGTCCTGAAGGAATCGGATTGGGAGGTCGTCCTCGACGAGATCCCGCCTGGATTAACGGGGAAATACGTCGGCAGGGCGAGAATTGTTCTCTGGAAGTCGAAAAAGAGTGAGAACTAGAGTTGCAAATTCATTCGCTGACGTAGCTGCTCTACTCTGCTATGCATCCCCGAAGTTTCTTGGAATCGTATATTGCGGTCATGACACATGCTGTACATGATCTCATACTACTGCTGCAATGTTTTCCGACAAACCCACAACTAGCATTGTTTTGCCCAAAACGTCCGCCCCGCCCGTTCAGGCACCCAGTGATTTTCAACAACAGTGTTCTCTTTCGGGTCGGTATCGATAACCTATCCTCTGGCTTTTGAGTCCATAGAGTCGACGGAGTACCTGGTCAGAGTCTTCGATCAGGTAGCTTTCATTCACCGGAACATCCTGACGTCCGCCACCATCATCCTTCAAGTTGGCAGAGTTAACGCAGCGTATTGTCTCCTCGTCTATTTTCAGGAAAAGGCTCCCGTTCTCGTTGCTCGACTTAGAAGTAGAGCTACTGGCAACAGCTTCATCTTGCAATTGCAGCGTGAGAGCAGTTTCCAGTTTAGGCGTTTGCAACACTCATGGCCCACTGTCTATGGTTGCCGGCACTCGACAAGATAAGATTTTGATTTTGATTGTTCAGTTCTAGTCTCTTGTTATTTCCAGTTGTGGAACTAGAGAGGGCTGCAAATCATATCGCGCGGACTTCCGCTCCACTCTGGTGCCTGAACATCAATGTCGGAATGGTGTCTTCAGAACTTGGCGAAGATACATTATTTTAAAGCACCAGGTCCAGCGGACTGTGCTTCCTGGTTCTACGCATGCTGACGTCAGCCTTGAAACCGCGAACTAGTCATCATTTCTGTGTGCATCCGTGTTTAATTTAACACGAGATCTACGGGCTATGGTCTACACATCCCACATTGGTGGGAAATCTCATGCCAGTGTCTGTGAGACGAGACCAATCGTCCCTGATAGAGCATGAAACGAGAGCCGAATATTAATCTACATGGTGACCACGTTGTCTTGGGTGAGAGGCAATGTTCCAGCCGTTGCAATTGTATAAACTGGCCGGTTGATGCCGAATCACTGATAATTATTTCCTCTTTCCTCCTTTGCCTGCCTGCCCCAGTGTGGGGTTGGCTTTGAAATGTTCATGAACCCCAAAGTTCGGGGACTTGGCGCTTGGATTGTTCATATATGAATTCATGAAATCATGAAATGCTACTAGTATGTTGATGTAATCATGAATACATAGAGTCAATCATCATCTACTCTCTTTGCCTTCTTGCCTGACGACCCCCCTTCAAGTTCATTGTTAGGCCTGTACTCTGCCACGCTTCTTTTCTGTGGCATACATGTCCGCAGGTTTCAGGTCTTTGAATTTCTCCATTGGAGCCGCAATTGATGAATCAAGCACAGTTTAGCGCGCATGAAGAGAAAGTCCTCGCACAGGCAATTCCACGTATCAGGATGGTCGGGCCGACTCAAAGGGAGTTGACGACTTCTTTCCGTGTTGAAGGACCTCGAGCTCACCGTCTTTAAGACACTGGGTCAATGCACCGAGATCAGGGAGTATGTCTGCTTGGTGCCACAAACGAAGGAGAAGCCCAGCACGGAATGTATCATCAGAGAGACGAGTACGGAGTTTTCTCAGGGCAAGTGTGCAAGCAGAGAATGCTCGCTCGGCGAACTCCTTCCAACAGACGCGAGTTCGGAAGGAGTGAGATGTTCTCCATCAATCTCCATTGGCTCCTTGGTATTGGCTGCGTCAATGCCTTCGAGAACCGCAACAGTTTCAAAAGGACTATCTTGGGTTCATCGCCTACGCACAAGTACGCAGGTCACGGCGTGTTGTTGTGACCCACACGTGACGTATGAACAGTTTGCGAACTTCGTTCATGGAACGCAAGGTCATGGCCAATTCTAACACGGAACCCTGGCAGACCCATGCAAAATCGTGAGCGGATCTGCCACTCAACCGAGGTTTGTAAACTAAGGTACATCAGAGCTCGGTACTCACTTGACCCTTTAGTTGGTGAGTACCACACCGGAGAATGGAATTAGGACAATGCTGACTGCCGCGTTACCCTTCTTGGTAGATGATGGCGATGCCCGCTGCCCCTTCTGCGATGAGCCGTGGCCCCCCGAACCGAGCTTCAAACTTCTAACACTTCGGGATGCAGCCATGCGACATGCAGCCACGCCGCGTGCACGTTGCCCCCCTCGACTTGCCAACCCCAGTGTACTGGCCGCGGATTCATTCCATATATTAAAATTGTGCGCTCACCATCGTGCTGAGACAATTATTATCCCTGAAGGCAGAGAAGAAGGTTGGCCCAATTGTATTGACTTTGAAACGCTTCCGATGCGTGTGTCCCACATCAGACCGCGACTGGAAGCCATTATCAATGACCCAGCAGACTCCCCTTTCTATCAAGACACCGTGAATGATCTGGCGCTCCATGGGGCTCTGTACGGGGCTCAGCATGTACCAAGCGTTATGGGGCAGTACCAGAGGTTTGATAAAAGCCGCCCTGGGTAGTGAGTTTGAACTTTGAACCCTCAGCCCGTTGGTAACAACTAATTCATCCAAGTAGTTATGGTGAATATGGCTATGCTACAATCACTCGGACCATCAATGACCTTTTCCCCGACCTTCGCTCTCGATTGTATGGCGGTGGCGCGGATCGACGGCTGGATCCAATGGCTTTTGTCTCGCGTATCCTTGTTCCGGAGACGGCACGGCTCTTCATTATGGACGATATGTATATTTCGGACGAAGAGGCTTTAAGTGTCCTTTACAATAGCCAGGAATTTGGTGCTGTGCTTCATCCAGGAGACATAGAATGGTGGCAGCTTTCGCCCACCATGAGACTCTACACGGGTATGGGTTGTTCGTGAATAATATACGAGTCTCCGCCACCATCGGTGAATTTGATCGTAGCGATTGCCCAAGTAACCCCAAATTGCACCTAGCTGGTGTGCGCTGCGCATGAGCACTCATGGCACCCGCTTAAGCCAAGGGGTGCCATTGCCAATCCTTCTCTCTGCTCTCACATTCTGAGATTCCGACAACGAAGACCTCATTCAATTGCAACCATGTCTGTGGCACCCGCAATGGTCTCTCTTGGCCGTGACGAGCATAAAATTATTGAAGAGGATACAGGAAATTTTCGACGAGCATGGCAGTGGACCTGACGCATGATGGGGTGGGAGAAAGGTGGGAGAAAGCCTGGTGACTTTTGTCAAAGTTCTCTGACAAAGTCAGCATGATCTTTGATGACCTGAGGCTTGATAACAGGCAGGAAGGTCGATATGTCTCTTGTGTGCGGGTGGTTTGTGGTTGTGGCGGGTGGTTTCTTGAGGGGGGGCCGGCTCTTCGACCCTAACTATCTCGTACACAGGACTGCCAAGGCTGGAAAACTATTCGTTCCAGGATATGGTCGTGTACATGCATTCTGCCCCCTAACAGAACACCACCTATGGGATTTATAGGGCGAAGACGTCGTTATTCTCGCAAAACTTGGTTTCGACGCACTTGGAATCAATAGCTCACCTATGGCCAAAAAAAATTGGCAAAGAGTGCGTATTCCGCCAGGTTTTGGGTCTTCGGGGAAGCCTTATTTTCTTCCCTTGAAAGATACTACCGGAGAAGAATGACAAAACACGCTTTGCCGAGGAAAACTTCTTTATGTGGGCTCCATAAGAACGCTTCCGGTTCATATATGGTTCATATATGACTGTAGACTGTATGTGCGTATGCACCGTTCGATTGACACCAAGGAGGACATTCACACAATATCAATATAGGTTCTTCTGCGCAATTCCACGCCCTTGTGAGCTGACTAGGGAGAATAAATGATCCGTTTGCATATTTGACTGCACTCGGTGGGTTCCTCGCAACCCTCGTCTACCCCGCGCATTTTCTTCAATAAGTCTCGCACATTCATTCACCGAAACTAATATCATTACTGTACATCACACTCAGATCGATGGGATCATAAAGACGGACCACCATACTCAGTGTCAGTCGACCTCCATAGATCAGTTCTAATGGAATCCGACTGGGAGATAGTCCTTGACGAGGTCCTGCCTCACTTGACGGACAGGGCAGGACGACACCTGTTTTCCGGAAATCAATAGAGAACATTAACACCGAACTGAAACTCAACCCACTCTGCCATGTATCCCCCGAAGGCCAAAACCTTCTTGTGCATGTCGTATATTTGCGGTCACAATCTGTGCATGTGTACCATGAACGAGGATGTATTTTGTTGGTCGTACTACATGTACAGCAATGTTTTCCGACAAACCCGGAACCAAACGTGCATGTACAGTAGCATTATTTATTCTCAAATTTGGGATGACCGGCTACTCAGACGACTCCCAACTTGAATCCTATAGCCGCAGTCTCAACGTTATATCCCCGGATTGTCGGATTTACCCCACACCAGTGCTATTTCGTCACAGGGGCCATGCCGACAATCAGATAAGAGAAGGGAAGCTATTTGCAACAGCAATAATAATATAAGGAAGTTTGCTATATATACTTTGCAGATATATGTATAATAATCATATGATCAGCATATGGAAGCTCATCACAAAGATAACATTGATGTTACGTGATATGTACATTATTGGAGATACCGCGCGTTCATGATGGGCGGTCGCACCGCAGCACAGCGCAAGTGCGTCAGCACGTCAGCGTCAAATTTTCGTTCGCGTCACCTATAGTAATGATTACATTATAATCTGGGTCCAAAATTATAAATAATGACAATTGTCTACATGCGTGAACCGCGACACGTACCTGTTTGGTATCACTAGGAGGGAAGAAAGGGCCCACATCCGGATGTCCCCTCCTGCCAATTTGATGAACCTCAATCTTTGCAGCAATGAATTCACGAGATCAGCCGCTGACGTTACTTATCGCTTATCGATCCCATTGCCAAGTGAAGTAAAATATCAGCGCTGAAGGAAAGTGTTGGGTGCCGCTTGGGGGCGCCACATGAATCGCAGGCAGCGGTCTCAGCAGTGCAGCGTATGTATCAGACGTGCGGGAGGTGTCGAACATGTGTATACTTTTTGTTCTACGTGTTGCCGAGAAACACTGGCAGTGGTTCACAAGCGCAACGCGATGATAGGGAGGACCGATAGGGAATAAGATAACAGCACAAAAGAAAGAGCAAAAAAAACCAAGATGACAAAAATCTAAAGGAGATCAGCCTCGAGTCCGCCATGCGTGGGCTATCCAAAAGTTGTCCACCGGTTAGGCACTGGTCTGCAAGCAAGATCCACATTCCGTATTCCACTCCACATTTCATCATCCACCCACCATCCAACATTCAAATCCGCACCTTCTTGCCGCCTCTCCTCAAAAAGGGGTATCCTTTGCAGCTGCCGTGCATGGAATGCGCGGCAACCATCAGAGCGATAATGAGAAATCCGCCGCCGCAGGACGCCGGGCGGCCATCCAGAAAACACCGGTAGCCACCGTCACCACTTCAAAGCTTCAATTGCCGCCATTCCCCTAGATCGTGCGAAGGCGTGAGAATGGAAGGCGAAGATAATGAGGACATGGAGAACTTTCAGAGTCACCACGCATGGGACGCAACGACCGACCGAGCAAGACAGTGAAACACGCCGATTTTAACACGCGCGGACGCTAGACCCCGTCTCTGTCACGCTCGGGACCGGGGCAGGGGGAGGGGACAATTGTTGGGGTGGGACGGAGCCTGTCATACCCACAGCATCGGCAGGGGCAGTTCCAGGAACAGAACCAGTGACGCCCACAACCAATCCCTTGAGCCAACCATTTTCCCGTCTAAGAGCCTCGCATTCACGCTCAAGTTCGCCCACTCTGCTCTCTAATTCTTTGGCGCGCCTCTCCATGGCCTGCTCACGTTCCTTTTTCTTCAGTCTAAATCGCGCAGACGCAGCGGTGTTTCGCCGCCGTTTGTCTTCTGACGCGGTAATAGGAGTGGATATATCATTTTTCCCTTTAGTTCCGGAGGCTGTGTGATGAGCTGGCGGACTTTGTGATTCATGCTCGTCGGTGTGATCAGCGTCTGCACTACCTGAGTGTGCCTGGGAGGCAGGGGTGGCAGTAGATATGGCACGTGAGGTAGCAGTCCCTGTTGTCGAAGTGCGGGATTTTTTGGCCGCCGGGACAGGTAGGTCAGAACCGGCGGCGGTCCGATATTGCCCTGACGTTGCGAGACGCTTCTGCTGTTGCTCATGGTCGTGCGCAGACGAACCATTGAGAGAGTCGAGCGTGGTCCCGGTGTGGGTGAAGTGCCCTAAGTCCAAGGAGGGATGAACGATCAACGAGTTGTTATCATGACCCGAAGCCGGCGATGGTGAATCTGAAGGGGAAAAGAACATGTTACCGAAGGTAGACGGCACTGGGAAGGCATCAGCGGAGGCTGGGAAGCCTGAGAGGTATGAATCGTAGTTTGAGAAGAGTGAACTAGGAGGGGGTGATTGGTCGATAAGGGTCGATGGTTGCTGTTGCGCATTCGAAGGGGACTCGGGGGTTTCACACGCATTATCTAGACAATCGACACTGTCGCGATCATGAACGGTTGGGAGGGGCTCGTCGGTCGCAAAGTTAACGCTGGACCAGCGCTCGAGTTGAGAAAGGAGATCTTGGGAGAGGGGTTCGTCTGTTAGATCGTTCTGATCGGCAAATGACTGTTGCGGTGGGTGTTGAACGATATTGAGCCCTTGGAGCATTGCGCTAGTAGGAGCCATTTGTTGCGAGAGGTTGCAACGATGGCGAGCAAAAGCGTAGGTTCGTGGGTGAAAAACAAAGAGGTGAAAAGAGTCACGCTCTTTCTGACAAATCGGATCAGTTTATTCAAATTGTCCAGCCATCCCTCCGATACTCTAGTAATCCTCTTCGCTGTCTCTTATAGGCCCTTCAGGAGGATTTATGTCTTTTTTTCAGAATTTCAGCCAACAGGGATCATCGCCGTCATCGGGCACCATCGGGCCGGCATTGCCGATCTCTGCGCGAGATCGCCGTCATAATCCGATGGCAAATCTATTGCCAAGTGAACCGCACGTGTAGTGTGGTCACGTGACCTTGACGGCGCAAGGGCCCAGCGTCTTCAACGGTTGCCCTAAGCTTAGGCCTGAACTCAACGACCAGCTTCACTGAATCAGCTAATGGCACGACCCCTAGCTCCGACCATCTACTTTTGAGATGTAGTTTATTTCTCAGTCGGTTTCACTCTCACACCCTGATGCAACCCTCTCACCCGGTGTTAGTTTGATACTACTGCTGGTACCCCTATAACAACCACACACCTCTCAACCATTATGACCATTTTTCAACCTCTTCGTGCCCTCGACTTCGTTCTACTAGCAAGATGCAGGCTGCACAGCAAACATCTGAAATCGTCCAGCTGTGTCACCGACTTCACGATCAGCTCTTCATTATTCAGGATGTACCTGGCGCTATCAACCTCCTTCACTTGCATTGTCCCTCTGCTCGATATTCTCACCATAAAAAACTCAAGATATATCAGCACAAATTGGACATCGTCTCGGCTGTGTTTACAGAGTTATCTGCTAATATCTCCGTGGTCGGACGTAATATCAATCTCCTCCGTGCCAACTTGCACCGCTATACGATGCCCATGTACTCGCTTCCTAACGAGATCCTCTACTTGATCTTCGAAATGGTCTGCTTCAGCGATCTTCCAATCACTGCCAGGGATATTGCTGCAGAGACTCGACCGCATCTCCAAAAGTCCTGGATTACCCTCTCCTCTGTGTGCGCGCAATGGCGTGATATCGTCAGGAAATCCAATCCCAAACTCTGCAGTCAACTCAGCTTCAGCTCGGACGACTCGTTCTCAACCCTCAGGCTGAAGACCCTTCTTCATGCATCTCACGACCATCCGCTCCACCTCCAATTTTACAAGCGGAACTGGCAAACTAGCATGTACCCAATGGTTCCAGTCGCCATCACGCAACGCATTCGTTCCCTCACTGTCGACTTCCCGACAAGTTACACACGATTCTTTCGACAGGCAGTGAACCCAGAACATCCGGATCTTCCAGGTCGTTTCCCTCATCTCGAGTCGCTTCGTATCGTCAACAATCGCGCACATCCTGAAGACTTGCCAGAGTCTATTTGCGAAGACTTGCTCAGTCTGCCTAGTCTCTCCTCTCTTTCTCTCGAAAATTGTCTCGATCCTCCCGAATGGCTTCTCGCTCCTATGCTTCATACGTGTGGGGCGAGGCTGAAGGAAATCGCCTTGAAGATGGTGCAGTTTGCTGATGTTGGACAGCTTGATATGTTGCTCGCCAATCATGCGTGCCTCGAGAAACTCCGACTCGAGGAAGTCTGCTATGCTCCGCGTGCCTTAATCACCTCTCCCGTCATGGGCCTCCACGGTGCCAACGGCATCCCTCCGAATAACGACGACGACGCTGACGCTGGTCCACAACTGGGATCGGATGCCCCGATCCAACTGGGCAATCTTCGTGTACTCGAAGTCGTCAACTGCTCTGTCCGCTTTACACGAGACGTCCTTCTCAAGCACTCCAACCTCAACCACCGCCGCCATCATCATGATAATGCTGAACCCGGAGGCTCTGTTGCCGAACCCATTTCCCCGTTCCGGAATTTGACTCATTTCTCACTCGACTTCGGTTATTCCGAATGGTCATATGCCGAACTCACCGATCGGTTCGACAAATATGAAGAGAACGAAATCGAGTTCGCCGTGGATAATCTGGGCCTTGATCGATTATTCGGCGAAGACCTTTCGTGGAGAGAAACGACTTGGAAAGAGTGGGGTTATTGGAGGGCATGCTACGGGGTTTTTGACGCATTTGTAAGTCAGGTCTGACTTCTCTTTGAACCCTTGAGAACTAAAGCAATATTATTGCGTCTGCAGCTGGATGATATGAACAAATTGGAATCAGTCGAGCTCCGTGGACCACCAGCACTCGTCGCGCACGTTATCGATGCACTACATCGCACCGCTGCTCCCACCTCATTATCCACTTCCTCGTCATTGTCGAGTTTTACGTCTCCTCCGGTCTCTATACGGTGTCCACAGCTCCAGGAAATGAAGGTTCAATTCCCTTCAACTCACAAGACGTATTCGCCCGAACAGATCGAGCTCCTTAGACACAATCTCTGCACGTTCCTTGACCGATCCATCCTTCCAATTCCAACACCGACACCGACACCGAGAGCTGCGGCGACGGAGACCGATCGCGAACCAACACGGTTTCTACGTCTTTCCATTCCGATGTGTTTCGGCAAACATTTCGGGACGTTAGAACCAAGGACTCGCAACCTAGCCGCTGTGACGGGGAATGACACTGCGAGCAATGACAGTGATGTGGCTGATTCCTCGGCGTCGGCGTGGGTAAAGAATTATGTCGTTGAGAGGTTGCAAGGTTGTATTTATGGGAAACTGTGCCGCCACTTGGATAACTCGGTTTCTTCATCATGACGATGACGAGCCTCCTCACATATTTATTGCTACTAGTACTAGTGATCTACGCGGTGGGTACGCATGCAAATGTTCGAGTTATATAAATTACAGTCATGAACCCCTTCCCACACTTTTTTCGTCAACTTATCGTTTTTACGTGGTCAATGTCCTCTCGCACGTAGTGTCGCAGCTGTAGCGCCTTGATTCTTGAGGTCAACGTAGAGTCTTTCACTTTGAGTCGCAGCTGTTCGGAGTATGAGAACTTGACCACGAGAGTAAGGAGGTAATGTGGACGTTTCGGGAGCACGAGCCACACCACTCCTTTAAATTTATGGACACGGGAGAGAAAAGTTAGATCTCCTTTAGGACGATTCAAGCAACTGACATCGCTCACGTTCCAAGGTGGCTTGCGCCAGAGCTTGCATATATTCACTGAAATGTTAGACCTCAGCCTCCACATCGGCATCGATAGAGGATAAACATTAAGACGAGACATACCCAGGCACTGACAATGCATCACCAATTTCAGTGTTAGGACTCGGAACCTGCTGGAGAGCCAGCCCTGTAGGGGCGGGAAAGAATGGGGTAGCAGTGGAGGATTGAGCACCTGTTGAAGACACCATAATTGGTGCGGTTGTTGCTAATTGAAAGTGCATTAGACAACTAAAGGGGGTCTGAGCTGCCAAATGGCGAATATATGGTATCAGTGTGGACTAAAAAACTGACGAATGAGACGCCACCGCCCATGATCACTGCCTTGAAGAATTAGTAAGCTTCCTCCACGGAGTGACTTGATATCAAACAGTTGCAAGGGCCGGAAGTTAGGTATCAACACTTTATAGACACAGGGAACGAGGCGTTGAGAATGCTGAAATCGGTCCGCCACGCGGATATGCGAGGTTCGAACACAACCTGAGCTTCCAACATCATCAAAGGAACGTGGGCGCCGCAACGTAGGCGGCAACGAACTCTGTTTCAGGGCCAAAGACTCAGCGAAGAATGTGCCCCAAAAAGAACCGCGGAGTAAATTACTGTAACGAGGGAGAATGACCCTGATCTTCATCCATATCCTAAACCAAATCCATGAGAACAAAAAGCAATCCGATGAGGCATGTTATCCACCCAACTGTGCTGTTTTCGTGTCAGGTGTTGCACTATGGAGCCGTTTGATTCTGCTCACTGGTGCTATGCACTGAACCAGGACCAGTTTCGATTTCACATTCCCTCCAATTCCTTGTGGATGTTAGTAGAGGACAGACTCTGCTCTTGTGAAGTTTCTGTAACTCGGCGGAAGCGTTGTACAACGTGCAACTTCGTGCATCATGAATTCCGCATCACGATGATCGAGATTAATCGGAGGATCAAACGCTGGAAGGTTTGATTAGCATATCCCAGGTCATTTCAGGTTCATCCAGCCAACAATATTAATCAGAATGAGGGCGAGATTCCGGAGCAAGGTCCCCCAGAAGTTTCAAGGCCGAATGGGTGAAGCGAGTCAGGTTTTGATTGAGAGACAGGAAGTCAATTGCATCAAGGCGAGCTTCAAGTGATTCTGTCGTCGCTTCCCATATTACAGGATCAATAACCTCATCCTGACTCCCTTGGGCTTTGCAGTCATTGCCCAGTACAACATGAAAAGATTGACTCCGTGTCGTGATCAAGTTCGTGCCTCCATTTGCGAGCGTTGACGGCCGGCGGCGCGAACAGGTACAATTTCTCCACCTCGGGCGGAAACCCTCTTGACTCTCACCGGGCGGCTGAAAGCGTAGCATTCGGGAATACTGGGGCCGTGGGGAGGCACGTTGGGTGCCAGGGAAGGGCACTGCATTTCAACGGCACGAGCAATGAACATAGGGTACCCTGGCAACATAGCAATTGAGAGTGGCTCCTAAATAAAGACAGGGCGAAACTAACGGTTCGGGAAAGTCGCTCGTTGCATGTGATCTTGCTTCATCTCATAATATTGATGCACACCGTAATGTCAGATCAGCGCAAGGACGAGTTATTGAATGCCCTGCTCTGGTTTCCGGAGGCGGGAGCCTGAAGGGGTGCTGGAGGCACTAGGCTCAGTGAAAATGCTTTTGTTAATTAACGTGAGGTGAGCTAACGTGAGTAAAAACGAGGGTGGTTTGTTACCGAGTCCTAGGAGGCACTGTGCAAGGTCACTCACTCACAACATCGCCGAACAACCAGAACAAAATATAATCGAGGACATTTTAATTTTGTGAGAATCCAAACGCGCAAACATAACGTTAACGATGACGAGATCCACATCGAGATGGGCACGTGATTGTTTGCATCGACACAACCTCGATGGAGGACCACGCTATGGCGATCCTTCGAGCCGCGGAGTCTTGGGAATGGCCACACGTGAAACGCTTTCTATTTCCAGGCAGTCAAGACTCTAAATTTAAGGCCATCATTCCTCGGTTTTTACAACACTTGATCATCCAATCGCAGAGGCTCGGTGGCACGGTCATGACACGATTCTGGACACAGCTTGGCAGCTGTAATCCGCTACTTAGACAAAACAGCGAGTCGACTTACCTCATCGAATACTCTTCGTGAATTGACCTGGCACTTTTGCAGTCTCGATCCTCGAGTCCACACCGTTCATTTCTGAAGAGGAGTCTCTAGCAACGACATTTAAAGGATTGCAACGAGAGAGGGTTGATTTTGGCCCAGTGATAGGAATGGCTGCAGAGTACTTCACTCACCTTGGCGTCGCGCGTAAGCCCAAAGCTGAACCCATTGACTCACCTGACACTTGACATTTGGCAGTCGCGAATCCAGGCGGGCCCAAGTCTGGGTCAAGCACTTCATATTCGGTCAGCGAAGACATTGGGAAAGATACGAATGAACTATATGAAAGGCCGCAAGACCCGACGTTCGGAAGCCGGAAGCAAACAACCTTGAAAGCATTGGTCTGTGTGGTCATGCAGGAACAGCCCTCAGGCTCACTATTACTGTGCAGGCATTCAAGCGTGATGGGAATTCCTGTCTACTGACAGCTACAGCATTCGCACCTTTCGATGATGAAGGTGTCTCCCCAAGTCTCGCATACGCCGTTCCAAACTCGATCCATGGGAATGTTCGCTTGCAGTGACGGCTTTCACCATGCATTGTCTCATGCCTCACTCAGCGCGGTGCTTTGAATTGCATTGCTATGTTTGCTGGAAGTGCTACCAGAGATCTAGTGGTCCAACATCTGAACGATATCGGCAATGCCATGAACTTACAGACGGATGCTCACACCTCGTATGATAACTTGAGGTGGGGAATTGAAGCTATTGATAATAATGGAGAGGTGCGATTCAATACCAATTCTTTATAATTACTGATATCTCCCAAAGATTAAGTATCTATACCGAAGGGTCCCCCACAGTACCGTCCGCGGCCCGGGATACATTACATTGAAGGATGGGGATGAAATTGCATTCGGAAAAGGGCCCGATGGAGTGCGACTTGACAAAGGACCCAATCCGATATTGTGCAACCTTCATTTGGCTGTTGCCCGCGTGCTGAGGTCAAGTGGTGCCATGGATGTCATCACGGAATGGCAAGATGGAGCAGATGATAGCGACTTCCCTCATTCATTCCTAGCATCAGAGGAGTTCTGTCGCATTGTGGATGCGAAACTGCTCCTTTTTGGCTAAGCTGTGGTTTTTTCGTAGAGTCTGAACGAGAGGGACACGCTAAGCGAATAGGCGAGGCGCGAGAGTTACCGTACGCTATTCTCGATGCCCAAATGGAGCTCGGTGGCTCGCTCATGCTTTACAGGACATGGGTAAGACCACGGCTCATTTTGACGACCGCCCCTTAGTAGCGGTGTGGTTCATGAGGCGGGATCTAGTAAGAAGAAGCCAGGACAATCGGGTCGTCTAGCGTTATCAACTGCTCCGTCCCCTTGATGAAGTCGCTGTTTGCGACTTAGCGTCCATCGCTCCCGACGTTCATCAACCATGGCAAGTCTGACTTCCATGAGTTGGATGATGCGGCTAAAGTCCTCACTCACAACTTGAACCGCATTGTCGATGTGAATCGGCGGCGTCTCAACTTCTGTCATTGACCTATTGGCCCCAGGCTCCAGGTTTTTCCGATGCGTTCATGGCTCTTCCTTTGTGCCTTGTGGCACACGCGAACCCCCGATCGGTAGGCTTTCGAGACGCTGAATCGTGCTGCCCTTTACGCGCCGCGTGAGCGCGTGAGCTATGGGGTATCACTCACACCAAGCTTTGTGGTTCATTCGGATGGTCAAATTATAAATATAACGGAGGATATTGTAAGCGCGTGTGACACAATACTAGGGGAGGCATTACAGGGGCCACAAGCGAGTCGGTCGCATTTGTCTTAATCTAAGTGACAACGGGCACGCCTCTCTGTTTACAAAAATCTTTGTACAAAACCACCTATCAGCTTCGGACGACACTCCCAGCAACCGCCAGTAAATTTCTGTAACTCGATAAGTTTGAAGAGGCTCTGGTGTTTCTGAGACAAATGGGCATGTAGCAAGGGAACCGCAATGATGGCCTATGCTTGGCATAGCTCGCATTCAATGTGTACTGCCAAATTCAATGCATCGGAGTAGCTGTCGGCTCACAAGCCTGTCTCTCCCGGCGAGCGCGTGCCTCGATCGTTATCTTTGAGCGTTGTGTTGAACAAGGAGCAAGGTCCATGCCATAGTACCATAGTGTCTTGACGGCCTCGAAGTGACTCGGGGAACCGAGGGCTCGCGGTCCGGTTCTCAGGCGGTAACCGTGAGCGTCAGCCAGTGTACTGTGCTCAATATCGGCACCTCAGATCCCACTCCGCCATTAGGGACTGCGCCGAATAGCAAATCATCCTAGCGATACACAGCTGTAAGAGCACGAGCCCAAACTGAGGGAGACTGTCCGATTTTGGGGATTGTATGACAATCGTCCTTCTGGATATGCTTCCTCGAGGAGCGAACGGAATGCGCTAGATCTGACTTCGTTTGGAGTTTGACCTCCAGGGCAAGTGTACAACTTATAAGCATTGATATATCATGGCGGGAATCACGGTTCTTCGAGCGCTCAAGTACATGCCGGGGTGATGACTTGGTGCGCCGTTTGCGGTATGTGTATTCTATACTCACGGTAGGCGTCAGGATATCAAACGGCGTAGCTAATGTGCAACGGTTGAAACGGTAAGGGGGTAACTCTTCAAAATAATGGGCAGGATGTTAGTGAATAACTACTCACCGATCCTTCCTCGAGACGCCTCTCCAACTCTCGTTCCACAAGGTCCCAGAAATCACCTTCACCCCTTGCACCCCGTTCCCAGTCGTATTCCGGTATCATCGACAAAACCACAACTCGCACACTCCACGCCGCTCTGATGTGGGGACTGTTATTAACCGTAACATGAGCGTGTTTATACCTTTCACGGCAACAGTAATGGCCGACGGCCACATATTGAACGGTTGGCAGCGTCTGAATGACTTGAATTATATCTTCGGGGCACGAGCAAGAAAAGGCAAGATGAGTCAGACTGGTGAGAGTTTCCCAGCCTGCGTAGGTAGACCAGTCTTCTGCTTCATCCCAGAGGTGAAGGTGTGTTAGATTGGCAAAGCAGGGGTGATAGAAGTTTGGCGTCGACCCAAACCGTGGAAAGAATTTCTCCAATCCGATGGACAGCCTGCGCAAATTACATCCCGCCTGGGGATTTTCGAAGAATTTGAGGCCCCAGGATGGTGCTAATACTATCAGGTTTTCAACGCCAGTGCAGATCGCCAGTATACGATCGATAACCTCATTCTGGGAAAAAAGGCCAAAAAGCCCTAGATTTTTGATATGTTGGGCGTAATACTCGACTGGCCTGTTGGTAAGCTTGGTGAGAAGGAGTTCCAACCTGTCCCGCCGGATAGATTCAAAGTGCTCCATAATGCAGACAGTTGAAATTAAGATAGGATCAATCCTAGTGTTCACATGAGCAAAGCATTTTATAACAATCATACCCACTGACCACGCATGCACCCTTCTCGCTACCAGCACGAGAACTGTGCAAACTTCTGGACTTTCAAGAGCGCACATTTCAAATATTCGGCGCTCCAACTCTGGTGGAAGTTTAGGTGGCCCGGTCACTTTTGGACTTGATTTGAAAGCAGATTTGAAGGCGGCATAGAGGGCGGCAGCATGCTCAGTGTAGGATTTCATGTAGACAGGACGTGGAAGAGGGAGACGGCTGTGCCAAATATTAAAAGGTGGCTTCATTTTTACAATTGGGGACTCACCCAACAGCGCATCGTAGCTCGTTGAGGTCACTTAGACAGTTTCCTGAAAATGGGAAGTTCAAATAGGAAGAAATCGGGGCTGCTATGTTCCTTTACCTTCCTTCTCTGCCGGGTTTCGACCCCAGTATGATGCCGGGGCGCCGAACAGCATTGAAGTAGGCCCACGAAAGCTTGAGACATATGAATCCCCTGCAAGCGTTATTGGGATGGTTGACGGCTCTTCCCAGATTCTTGCTCACATTGCTCTTTCTCAGACTCGAGAATATAGTCTAATTCTCCCACCTGATACTTCTCCCCCAAGAATCCCTACAAACGGCTCAAATCGAATAGATCGGCGTCCAAACTCTCGACAATGAAATCGATCTGCTCCGACTCCGGTTTAACCTTCATCGCTACTACGTCCCCCCTCCAGAACAGCCGTTTCTTGGTTGTCAAATAAGACGGAGTGACCCCAATTACATGAGCAATGTTGAGATTGATTGGGAGATTTGGAGACAGGTTGTAGAAGAGGAGGTACATGTAGGTGCTTTGGGTGCTATCCGTAGCGCCTTTATGGACCATAACCTGCGTCTTGCGATAGTCATCACCAAATGTGCTCGCGAGGTCAATACAGCGACTATGTATCTTCAGCGATGGAATGTCATCTTCATTGGTCACAGTTCGGGCAATCATGTGAACTATGCGCGTTTCTGAGCCATCGGCGGGGAAGACGATGCATTTCCGAACCAGGGTTTCGAGTTTATCGTTCAGGAACACGGGTTTAGCAGGCATGTGCGTTAGTAGAGACTAGTTCGTGTGGAAGGGAGCAGGAGGAAAAGTCGCACGAGGTCTTCAGTCTAAACTCGGGGTCAGGCGCGCTTGTGGCCTGCTTACAAATTTTTTCTCATTCCTCTTGCCGCGCGCAACCACATTGGCTGCAGACAACGATGGCGCCAATTCTTCCTCTGGAAGTTTGCGCGCTCATAGCATCGTTTGTCGAGCCAAAAACTTTGTGTGCGCTTGCATTAGTGTCGCGCAAATTGCTGGGCGTCGTCGACCGCAGGCGCTACGCCTCTCCAAGCATTGGCTCGGCGAAAAGCTTCGTCGCGCTCTGCGAAACCTTCAAACGCCGCCCCGAGGCCGCCTGGCAAGCCCATCAACTTGTTTTTGACTGGGATGCGTCTACCGACATCCAGGGCTTCCTCCCTCTTTCCAGTCTTGTCCGCCTGGTCTCAGCAGCGCTTGTTCATGCCGCACGACTGCACGCGTTAACTTTCCTTTGCATGCCGCCACAATCATTTATCGAGTTTCTTGCCAACTTTGCAGAACATTTAACTGGCGTCCATTCCCTCGAGTATGGTGCAGTTAATGAACCGTTTGATTATGCGCGACTCGACCGCGAAAATCTCCTCTCCACCGTTTTCGTGTCTCTCATCCGCCTCAATACTATTTATTTTCATTCCATCGTTCCCCGATCGTGTCTCCATGCTTTGATGGGAGTCATTGGAAACCGCACCTCGCCCCTAATCGACACCGTCGCTCTGGCTGTGCAAGAAGTTGATTTTGGAGTCATACAGGAAATTACCTTGCAAGATCCTACAACAAAGCACGAGCGTCCATGCCTTGCTGATTTGACGATTCTCGGCCACTTCACCAGGGATCCCTATACCCCTGTGAGGATCATGAATCCTTCGTAGTGTAGTTTACTTGAGATATTTCAGGTCCATTTCCACTACGCGTGCATATACTGATGCTTCTGCTCCATTCAGTCCTCCACATTCCTCAAAGACATTCCTGCTGTACTACGCCGACTACCACAACTCTCCCGCTTGTCATTTGTGGTACCGCCTTCCCCAACCAGATTTCAGTGGAGCTCGAGCCCGGGAGTATTTTCGCAGGAGCAATGCTTCCTTGATCGGCTAGGTAATGAAACTATGCTTACGCATGTCAGGTTCCCTAGCGGAAACCTGTGGTCATCTTGGTGCGACGTCAGTGCCGGTGCAGTCCATTGGGAGCCAGCACCGCTAGAGACCAATCCATACGCGAGACGTCCCGCCGCCACCTTGTCTGAAACTTCGCTCCACCAGTGGTGGTGGGCGTCGGATTCGTCGGTGGCCCTGGTCGAGATCGCGCCTCCTGACCTGCTCGCATCTCGTCGGCCCCCAAATGTTGCGCCGCCGGTGCCATGGAAGCGTCCATGCGCTAAATCCTACCCCAGAATTGACGTGGACGCGCACCAATGGCTACCGCCGTCTTATCGGAGATCAACAACACCATTGTCGGCTCCTATCGACGTTGACGATGTTGACGACATAGTTTTCTCGCGCCAGGCCACGGACGAAGATGATGAAGACGACGAACACTTGCGGCTCATCGACGTAGATCTCGAGGATGCGCATGCACAGCTAGAGCTTGAGCTCGGATGGAAGACAAGGATGGATATGGACAGACTGGGCAGTCCAACATCAGGTGATGAGAGCTCGGGAGATGATGATGATGAAATCGACCGATATGCGGCGCCACGTGGTCAACAACGCAGCATGAATACGGCGTGCGGACCTCATGCATTGGAAGTGCAGGGGCTCTTCCCATCTGACGATGATCAATGCGACACATTGCGTGCTGCATCCAACTGGTCGGCCGCGAGCTCTGAAATAGACGATGATGATATCGACGGCGAGGTGGAAGTTTCGACTACGTGGTCAGGCCCGATGAACCTTGCAAAGCGCAGGATGAGCATATATTTTTATCCTCGATAGTTTTTGGGCGATTGCACGTAAGTTCGATGTGCGTTCCCGCTTCCTGGTTTTGTTCACAATTTATGGAATCAATTATAGCATCAGCGTACTACGCCCGGTGGGTATACGTACAAACAAGACTTGTAGATTAAAATAATATACATACATCCCATCCCTCGATTGTTGATACACACATGGATTGATGTTCATCATCTCTTCAATATTACTATGAGGTCCTGACTGGAGTGCTAGTGGGGTGGTAATGAGCTCATTTCGTTAGAAACCTCTGTGATTAATGGACACGCACCCTGACGCGGGAGCATTTGGTGCGACCAAGAGGCCGACTTGTTCAAGGTAATCCCATATCGGACCCGTCTTCTTCACGTCGATTTTCACAAGCTCGCGCGCCTCGCGACGTTTAAGATTCCCTCCACGTCGTGCGTATTCAGAAACAAGTGTCTCTTTCACTACAAGGAACGGCTTTGGAAGAATGCGAAGCTGAGAACACAGAACTTGCTCTGTAGGAGTGAGTAGATGTAGAGAATCAGCATTGGCAAGGTTGAGCGGGGCGGCTATGTGAATTTACGTCAGCGCAATCCATTGCATTCACTAACTTTGCCATGTGCTCACCAGGACGACGGATGTGGGGCAGCTTGGACTTGTTTTCTTCTGGACGGTGATGTTGGTTGTGTTGACCCACATCAGATAAAGGGAAGGATCCATCGATGGTTTGTAATGGATCATAGCTCACAGCGGCCGGTGGGAGTGAAGATCGGCCGCTACTGGGTCGAAGATGATTTGCATATGTACCATTCGGTCGAGAGTACAGCTAACAACAGAAGGAGGGCGCACGTCTCAATATGCTCGGGCGAGAACGGTGAGGTAGACCTTACCCTGGTAGCACTATCGCGCACAAACTTTTCAGCATCTCCCATGGATGTAATGCCATGTCGTCGGTAATCTTGGAGCTCCTTGATTCGCGCGCGAAGTGCATTTTCCTCTGTGATGGATACGGTTTGCTATGCATCTCCCAGTGCCATAACATGATTCAAAACTCACGCATGATGCCGTTGACGAACTTTTCGAAGTCCTCCGCAGTCTGTAGCTTTGCGAAAGGCTTGTGCTTGTTGATTAGCTCTCTGTCCTCCTTCGCTCGTTTTTTCTCGTGAATTTGCCACTGCCGCAACAGATTGTTATTACACCGAATTTTGCGAATAAAGATGATAACAAGCCCTATTACCTTTTTGAAGTCCAGCATGCCCCGATCAAAAACGAACGTCTTGGCCTCTTGCCTCCTATCCAACTTTTCGTAATATATATCTAGCAATGTGAGCTTGAGTGCCGCCGAGTCGGCAGTCTCGATTGGATCAGGCAGCGTTCCCTCGAGTGTCGTATCATTTGACTCAGCATCGCCCCCTTCTGTATCCTTTTTTTCTCCAGGCACGGGTTCAGAAGCGGGAGGCGGGCCAGGCTCTGGCTGATCAGCCCCACCATAGTTCATGACCAGGCCAAACTCGAGATCCTTCACTGCCTCCTCGGCGTCGTTCTCGAGTTCTGTTTCGAAGTCGAGTCGACCAGACATATAGCCTTGTATTTCATGGTTGGTCGGCGCAGAAGTTAGCATGGTGTGTGGCTTGGATACGGCGTTGGCGAGTTCTAGAGCCGCCTGACGCATAGCGGCAATGCGATTGCGTTTTCGTATGTGGAAATCTTGCGGCGACATGGCGAAATGACGATCGGAGATCTGTCGCACGAAAGGTCAGCAATTATTTCCGTAAGCTATTGACCAAGGCGTACGGGCAGGGGCCAGTTTGGACTGTTGATGTACACCTCGAAATAGTGCTGTTCAGCTTCCTCGGCCGTCCGGGTTCCAATGTGTTCTGCTGCCGCTGTCCAGTTTCCTAAGCCGTTGGCCATCAGTCCTTCAACAAGTAGAAGCTCCCTGGACAGGTAGTTAGTGCGGCAGCAACAGTACATCTCTTGAGGCTCACTCGTCAGCTCCCCAGTCCTCGGTAAAGATGGGGTATGGATGTTGTTCCTAGAATCGGGAATTTCAATCCTATCCCAAACGCTGTCATCCGGGATGACGCACTACTACACGATAAGCATGCCATGCTTTGTGCTCGTTGACCTCCTTGCCCTGAGCGAAGCACGAGACACACAGATCGATGTCCTCGCACCCATGTGCGGCACACTTAATGCGAATGGTATGAGTGATGTCTTGGTCGCATGAATCACATTCGTACGAGATCCCCGGCTCAGTAACAGGGACGACAGCGACTTGTGGGGTGCATTGGCGTCAGGACACAAGCCAGTACCATATCAGCCACATAATACAACACCTTGCGTCGCTGATTCCACTGTCTTTCGATGGGTGACAGTCATGAGGGTTTAGGAGATGAGCCAGCCCAACGCCACCGACGACAGTCTGACGGGAACCTTTGAAGTAACGGCCTCTGGTTACGTAATCACTGCACGTGAAGCCGTTACGCGTCGCGAACTTCGTCCCGCCAATGGTGAGCAATCGTGAACAATCCTACTGATATCTAAAGGGTGCTGAACATTATTGAATAGTTCAGGAACACGTATGACTCAGATAACACCGTCTTTTCGCCTCAAGGCAGATTGCACCAGGTGGAATATGCTCTTGAAGCCGTGAAGCAGGGATCAGCAGCGGTTGGGCTAAAGTCTAATACTCATGCCATTCTTCTTGCCCTCAAAGTGAGTGTCCGGACAGGTTTTGCGGATGCCCATGAATGTGACGAAATGGAACGCGCGTTCATTCCCAGCGTTCGACGAACGAGTTGGCCTCATATCAACAGAAAATGTTCCGCATTGATGATCACGTTGGAATTGCGATTGCCGGGTTAACATCAGATGCCCGAGTACTGAGGTGTTTCATGATTTTTATCGTCAGCCCGCTGCGGCCGCTGACAATCGTTCACCAGTAACTTCATGCGACAACGAGCCATGGGGTCAAGGATGACTTTCAACAGACCTGTGCCGATAAATAAGCTCGTCCAGGCCGTTGCCGAAAGTGCGTGATGCTTGTAGGGGATAAATCTATCGCGAGTTCGCCAATATGGACAAATACATTTTCAGAGGCACAGGTCAACACACAAGAATACGGGCGCCGTCCTTACGGCGTCGGCTTCCTCGTCATTGGCGAAGACCAGACAGGGACTCACCTTTACGAATTTTCGCCCTCAGGAAATTCTTATGAATACTACGCGATGTCGATCGGGGCGCGAAGCCAGAGCGCGAAAACATACTTGGAAAAGCATTTCGAGTCCTTCGCAGAGTGTAAGATAGAGTAACATGTTGATTATTTGTGTCCCGCTGACTCAGTCGTCCAGCTTCACTCGAAGAATTGATAGTACACGGTTTACATGCCCTCCGTGAAACACTCCAACAAGACAAGGAGCTCACAATCCAGAACACTTCTATCGGTATTGTTGGCCCTCCGACATCGAGCGAAAGCGTCACATCAGCAAAATTCCGCATCCTGGAAGGTGATGCTATCGATGTCTTCCTGAAGAAACTCCCCGCGAAGGAAGTGAACCCTGGTGCGGCGGCTACCGCGGGCGAGGTGGAAGACGTGGAGATGCAAATATGATGAGGTTTGCATTTCCAGTTGCGATTGTCATGTAAGGGGGTTGTATCATAATGATAATGTGGTGTTGACTGGCTGTTTCAACTCAGAATAAGAGCGGTGACATATTGCGTACATCTACTAAGTCACAGACGAAGTCGTGGCTGCGCATGCCTTATGATTCCCGGATTTCACTTTGTGCCATAATTGCGCCACGCGCCCGGGTTTTCTTAAACTTGCGAGGAGTGCGACCATAGTCGTGAGCAATGCAACACTACCTGCCTGATGAGCCGCGGCGAGGGGCACAGGAACAAAGAACAACAATGTCGAAATGCCCAAAAGGACCTGAATGTTGACCATGCCAAACGCGGCTGTCGCTAGATGCCGAGTAATGCCTGGAAGCGAGCGTTTGAGTGCAGGATGAAGACTACTGAGGAACAGAGCTGTCGTAGCTGTATACGTTGTCACACCCTGCCGACAATCAACTAAGCCACTGTTCGCTAGATACTGGAAAACCAAAGTGAACATTCTTACGAGCACGCGATGATCAAACTGGACAGTCGTTGGATTCTCAAATATGTTTCGCCAGAATAAGTCGGAATGATCTCGTGCTTGTGCATAAAACGGCGACATGAGTTCTCCCAGTGATGGAATGATGCCACCTCCCATGGTGGGGAATTCATTGTAGATCAGGCCGGCATCGAGGCCAGCAACAAAGGCACCTTGCATGCGACACCAGGACTTAAGAGACATATCTCTTCATCAAGAAACCCCAGAACGCTCACCAGAGAATGCAGTCAAGAAGACGAGACAACTGAGGGCGAGTGCGGCACGCCTGAAACGCCTCACGGCGGGATTCTGGAGGACTTCTTTCCAGGGATCCGCCCCCGTGAGACGGTTCCATGTGCCCTGTGTCGCCCATCTGGTGTCCGTTCGTGTTCGCAACGCGGCCGCAAGCATCCCGACATAAAGCAGGAGAGCCATACTCAGATGTGCTGCAAGCCGGTACTGCGAGACTCGAGGCACCTCGCGGTTGATAACGATCTCGTCTCGAAGCCCCGACTTAACCATGTACCAGCCCAGCACCCCTTGTCCGCCAATGAGAAGTGCAAGGCTACCGAGAAAGGGTAAGCTTCCCGGTGTTAAGCGACGTTTCCGTAGGGCGAAATAAGCGAGTGGCCCGACAAATGCTATCCCGATCATGCGTCCTAATAGGCGATGCATGTATTCCCAGAAGAATATTTGCTTAAACTCTGCAAGTGTCATGTTCTTGTTTGTTCTAGAGAAATTAGCTTGAGTTCTACAAGAAAATTTCCAACAAATGCTATGACACAGAAATTCGCTCACGTTTTGAACTCTGGAGATGTCTTATATTTATCGAATTCCTCTTCCCATTCTTGCTGCGAGAGTGGGGGTAAAACTCCGGTGACAGGCCTCCATTCGACGATACTTAAGCCTGACTCGGTAAGTCGTGTTATTCCACCGACTACAATAATACCAAAGACTAAAGAGGCAGACAGAAATAGCCACTTCGTTACCGCAGGACCAGACAGTGGTGGAAGCTCGGTAGTGTCCGAAACGGCATTGGCGGAACATCCTACCGCCGACGGGGAGGGAGCGGAAGTAAAAAAGTTACTGAAGTGCTGTAGCCGTGCATTTAATGTATTTGAACTTTTCCACAGCGATCTTTCAACCAAGCGGGCGCTCCATGCACCGGGCGTAGATGTATGCCGAAGGTTGTACGTAAGATTTGGGATGGAAGTTAAATGCCGTGTGCCATGACAGTTTCTGGCGGGAATCCTGAGCGCACAACGGTTTGTGCGGAAAAGCAGCGAGCTCATTGTGGAAGGGCACCGCTCAGCAGGGTCAAACAACCAACCACAATGTGGATGGTTCGCATCACCCCGCTCCTTCGAACAACCCTTAGAATACCGCGGAGGAGTGCTCAGCGATGGAACTCCAGTTCCCATTCCGGGGCTCAACCGGCAATGACAGAAGGAGAACAGCACATAGTCAACAAGCTTACCGCAAGGTTCAAGCCGTCTCGATTACAGGTACAGGACGTATCGGGTATGCAATGTCATCGGAGGAAATATATCTTTATTGAAAATTGCTTTAGGCGGATGCGGGACGTTTTATGCTATTGCGATAAAATCCGCTGCGTTCAGTGGGATGACCACTCTGAAGCAACATAGATTGGTAACAGAGGAGCTGAAGGATGAAGTGGCGAATATCCACGGTCTTCAGGTGCGCGCTATCAATGGTTTACGATTAGCGCATTGAACTTACCGTCGCATGTGCTCCTTCACAGCTCAAGACAATACCTGAATGAGGCTTACACCCCCGTTTAGTCGTTTCAACGGGGGACCCTGCATCATGGGCGGCCCCATAAGTGCTTATATAGAGCGCTTTCGCAGCAATGCCTTCCGTCCTCGCTCCCGTTTGACGCAAAAGCCAATCATCGTGCTGTGTGCATCGCAAGAAAGGGTGTTCGCGTGTATTTGGATCCGTTCCCACCCGTTAATGCGTAATGTTGTCCGTACGTCGTGTCACTTATACTGAGGACCTTTATATGTTGTGCCCATAGAACGAATAAACATACGGATCCAGGTCTCGCCTGCCAGTGATTTCTTGAGAACTTCGCGTTGACGCGCTTGCTGCGCTCCTGCTACGCAGTATTGACGGACAATCTGACTTGTCGCAACCTTATGTCCCGCCGGGCCGCTGAGTTTTTGTTACATGAACAATCAGTGCTCGCTGGATGGGAATTGTAGGTGCAAGGATGCAAACTTGTAAGTTTGATTTGCATATAGAAAAAGTAGGGATGTAGCGTATCAAACTCTCCACCTCTTCCGCTTAGTCCCATTTACAGTCCGTTCCGCCGCCTCATAGTTCACAAGTCCGCCCATTCCCACCTCCTCAAGCGTGGGAGGGGCCTTTTCCTTATTGATCACGACTGCACTGCCGTTGATACTCATGTTATCAGCACCTTGTTGAGATGGCTGCAAAATCGGAGTGGGAGTAGGCATGACCAGCGCGCCGTTGGGGAGGGTGGGTAATGCCGTAGGCTCGGGAACAGGATCGTCCGTCCCTTGTACCAGAGTGCGTAGGGACTCTTGAACCAGGAGGGTGTTTTGGTACCTCTGCTCAAGTGAGTCAAGAGTTCGCGTTGGCGCAGTTGCAGGCTTTCACACGCATCAACATGCTGACACCAAAAACAAAACGCATGCTTACCGCTGTGCGAAGATACGTATGTTTCGCGGGGAGATTTGGCAGGTGCTTGGGTATATTTCTGAGGCTCTTGGGTATCGCAGCATCTTTCTTACTTGACTTTCTATGATTCGCACCTGCCGTCCCGCCAATGGGGGGTGTTTCAGCTCCCGTTGACGCTTTATCTGACCTGTTTCTCTTCGATTTGTTCAAGTCACCCTTGCTGGTCGCCTCATCTTCGGACGAGTCAGACGGGAGGAATACAGGGAATGCAGGCGGCGGATTTGGCGGAAGCAAAGGTAGTGGAGCTTTGGCAACTGCAAGTAGGTCAGGAGTTCGAAATAAAGCATGATTATGGAGACACGCTGCGCAAAGTGAATGACAGTGAACTTGCTTGAGCTATTCGGCTTTCGCTTTCGTCTTGCGACTTTGCGCAAGGCATATACATCGATGCCTGCCTCCTCACAAGCAGCTACTACGTCGAACGCATTGGCATCCGTCCTAAATGACACATTGGCATACTGCAATGCTGCGGAGTAAATTTGTGTGAAGACTGGAGATACGTCCGGACAAAGCAAATGTGAGGAATGGAAACAATGTTTGTCGTGACATCTTACATTGGACCGTACATCGCTCGATCTCAACCAATAACGGGGTGCTTGCACTCGAGAACCCAGACTGATGTAGCTGGGCGGCAATAAAATGACGCATTGCGAGGTGTGCAACGCGTTCATCTACGGGCGGTGGTGTCTTTGGTCGTTGCTCCTTTTTCTGCGCAGCTTCTTTCTCTTTCTCTCGCGCCCTGGAGGTCTTTAGACTTATTTTTTTCTTCGTTGGGGGTTGAGGCACTTCATTGAATTCAGGTGTGGCAGCGCTGGACATTAATGCGATGGAACTCGAACCGCGACTGGACGAGGGAAGGCTTGTGATCGACGCAAAGGTGTGTCAACAAGGGAAGGCGTTCCGTTTCGATACAAATCATTACAATGAGATTTACACAGTATTTACTCCTCATCCGACAGAACAGGGCTGGTTGCTGCTGGGGTTTCTGTTCCGACGAAGTCCACAGCTTCAGGACCGAGGAATTCCAGAATGGAGCGACACACGGCATTAAGGAGCTCTGGCATGCCCATCTGGTTCGCTTCCAGTAAAATAATCTGGCTGGATACTTCAGGAATGAGCTTTCCGTTCTCCACGTCGTTGTCAGTGAAGATGTCTTTGTGTGCTTTAACATAGGCCGGGTAAACAATTTGTTCCCAGTAGTTCGGGGGATCTTGCCACCAAGATCCCTCTGGATCAGATTGTTCTCAATCGAATAATCTTAGGTTCTAAAACCTCTTTTTTATCGAGGGGGAGTTAGGAGGCACTTACCTGCAGTCATATAGGCCTTTCGGGCATCACGTCGAGCTTTAAGCATCGTGTGGGGGACTCGAAGCATGAAACGAACATCCGTGCCCTCTTTAATATCCTACCAGAACATTTGATGAGATTCGTGAATCATATGAGCAGGGAGTTCGCCTTGAACCCACTTTGTCGTAATAAAGCAAGAATCCATCCATTATCGCCCAGTTGATGACCTCGTTTTCGTTACCAAGCTCCGCACTGTGTCTCTGCATAGCCTCTGTGAATCGTTCCTTCCAGAACTCTGTCATCGCCGCAGGCAAAAGGAACTCGGCGTTTGAGTTGATATCGTGGTGGCTTTTGTGTTCCTCCGGAAGTTTTCCGGTTTTCCTTACATGATCGATAGCTGCGCGCATACGGGGCCAGTCGATCGCTCCTTCGGGGTCATCCCAGTCTATTTTGATGAGTGGATACAACGTTAACGGGGCTAGGCAAGCAAGAGTCGGCAGATCTGATAACCTTGAATGCCGAGGACTTCTCTGAAAGGAATTTTCTCAACGGGCTACAGTAAAATCAATCGTGACGCAGCCAATTTGACCATCAGGAAGACGAACAGGAGCGAAGTCCTATAGCACCAGAAGCGTCAGATAAGCCCAACCAAGTAAGGAGTTAGACACTGCACATCTTGATGGACAATAAAGCTTCCGGGCAAGCATTTTCGCAAATGCTTCGCGAGTGTTGTCTTCCCAGAGCACGTCGCGCCTCTTTGAAATGTCTGTGAGCTTATTAAAGGGGCCGATCGTAGAGGAGACAGACCCGACTCCAATCAAGTAAGTTTTCATGTCCGAGTAGCGTGAGAGTCAGCTAGGTCTATTCAATTTTTCGGTATATGCGTAGGATACTTTCTTGGCTCTCAAATTGATTTCTAGAAGGGGTTTTGCATGAGCACAAATCCGCGACGCATTTGCATGCCTCTAGCGCGCTGTTGAGGACATGCATATGTTGCCACACTTGACTGGACTGGCAACTCATTCTGTCTCCAGGTGATGTTCTGAAAGGAACATATCTGCGAGACGAGGACTTATAATTATGTCCACTGCGATTCCCAAATCTCGAAGCGCATCGCAGCAATCGTTGAAATTCTGCATCCTCTAGTAAATTATGTCTCGATTCTATGTGTTGACCTTCTGCAATTGACAATCTTGAACTTGAACAACTTGAACTTGAACAACTCATTTTAACTTTACATCTGTATAATGTTGCAACGTTGCTATATTGCATGGCAGTCACGATAGTCTCAACCTCCACTTCTCAATCTCCCAATTGACTCATACTTTCGCACATCCTCTTAAGGCAGTGTGCGTTACAAGTCAGACGGAATGCAATACACACTCAGTGATTATCAACATCAGACGCGTCATAGAAATCCACAAGCTGTTGTGTAGCACGAATTTATGGACTTAACAAAGTGAGATTGGAACAATCACCTGGAAGGTAGTGCTTCGGCCCTTGAGGAATAGCATTGGGATCCACTGGCATCCGCCACGTTAATGCGGGTTGCCATCCAGCACTCCGACAGCGGGTTTCCGGTGTTTGTCGTGATTGAACTAAAAAAATTGAAAACTCCCGCCGTCGAAAAGGACACAGTAAACTGGCAGCCTGAGCTTGAGAGACCTCGATCGATTTTGAAATTCACACGCTACGGGATGCGTCAGGAAGGGCATGCATACCAACAGCACACCAACATGTCAGATCTCACCATCCACCGCTGCTGCCAATTGAGCAACAGCGTTCAACCGAGCACGAGGGGTGATAGGGTTGTGTTTGATTTTAATTAAAGCAAGGAAATCCCGCTGATGGTGAGGAAATGGTGCTCTACCCCTCCCCTTGTTGCAATGCGGCCGGGAATCGTCACTTCGGGATACCCAATAGTGGAAGACCGGAATAAATGCACAATTCGTAGCAGGACCTTGTAAAAAATTGCGTGATAAAAGGAGTGCCTGCCATGTTTTGCATTCCTGGATACTCACGGGCGAAAAATGAAGTGCGACTGGGCTTGCTCATTATGATGTGACCAAACGGGGCCCCACATTTAGCATGTGACCCATGTCGATAGAAATTGACTTGAGGAGTTCATTCGGAATGCGGGCACGCTTTAAAGGAAATCTCCTTAGTTCATTCTCAGGCCGGAGCCCAATGTGTGGTGCTATGGGGTCCCAGGTAATACAGGAAAATGATTGGTCTTTCTCACCTGACTCCGTATGCATGTCTTGGCTGGGGAGGTGGAGAGGCGCAGCCATTTGGCCGGAGATATCTCTCGTTATTGATTCACCCCGAGCGCTCGAGCCTCCTTTTTATTGCTCCTCACACTCTCGTAACCTTTCCTGGCAATGCTTCTGCTATACACTCCTCCAACACGCGACGAACAAGAGGGGGGAATGACAACGAGGGAGCAGATCCAACTCGAAAGGGGCATCAGGGAAGATTGAGGCACGAGCAGGTCGAAACATGCGGGCATTAGTATAAGCGGCAACGGTGACAACCCGGGGCAGACCCGCTGGAAATCACCTTGCGAATTGGAATGTGGGTCTTAGAGATAACTTTGAGAATCGCAGGGTTAGAGCCGTTTTTCGACACCCTCATCTTTTGGATCAACGCATGAGGATGCTGTCAGTAGAAAGGCACGTGCCACGAAAACACGTTCCCGACTTGAAATTGAAATGGAGGGTTGCCCAAGAGCTTGTACAGTGGCGGACAATCAAAGTCATCCCGTCGGGCCCACATGATCCGACAGCTCTGAAACTTCATGGATATGCTGTTTGGGTGTAAATGAGGCTGATCGGACACTTAGTTTGCCGGTAGATGAGGTTTTAAATTTTTGAGTTCTCCAAAAATTGGCAAAAACATAAAATTTAAGCGCTCGGCCTCACTAACCAACAACATTATATGTATACATTATGATTTTATGGTTAGTACTGCTATTGCAACCTCAACAGCCATGGAAAAATGGAAAGAAACCGAAGAACACAAGTTTGGATGTGTTTGGTACTTCAATGAGCGCGAGATTCGACTCTATTTTCTCTTTTTTTACAGTGGCGGACAATCATCCGATCAGGCTCACGAGATCCTATGGCTGTGAAACCCCGTAGAAATGCTATTTAGGTGTAAATCAAGCCGGTAGGATGTCCAGAAATAAAGGTTTGAAATTTTTCGATCTCCAAAAATGAGCACAAACATAAAATCCAAGTGGCCTGATCCGATAAGACCACCACTCGATAGCATTTCACGTGTATGTTATGATTTTGTGAGTAGATACTGCCATTACAATAAGAAGAGATGCGAAAAATAAATGAA
>Ga0307508_10000529_pt1 | contig 45362 bp, 58 predicted proteins | sample 9_EM_MG_FD_203089 | JGI IMG/M metagenome (GOLD analysis project Ga0307508, IMG submission 203089) | Populus trichocarpa ectomycorrhiza microbial communities from riparian zone in the Pacific Northwest, United States - 9_EM | ecosystem: Host-associated > Plants > Roots > Unclassified | place... | reverse complement strand
ACGCCCCCCCCCCGCCCCGCCCCCCCCCCCCCCCCCCCCCGCCCCCCCCCCGCCCCCCCGGCCGGCCCCCCCCCCGCCCCCCCCGCCCGCCCGCCGCCCGCCCCCCCCCCGTCACGGAAAGACGAATGCTAATTTTGATCTCGATTTTTGATTTATTTACTTTAATCTACTTTTTAATTTCTCTCGCACTCGTCCAGAACCGGGGGGGCTGCTGATGACTACGGCGTTCGGTACATAACTAACTATCTATCGCAGTCTCGGTTTCGGCGGACGACGATGATAGCACAGCAGCGAGTGTGTGCTGCCCCAATAATGCCCGGCAGGTCTGGCCAGCGAGAAAAAGGAAAGAAGAAGAAGGGGAGGGGGCGGGAGACCTGCGAGCCATGGCCACCGGCTGGCGTCTCCCCCCCCCCCCACTTTCTCGATGCACAAAGAGGCCGGCCCCACACCTTCCCTTCGCGGCTTAACCCCGCCCGCAGCACTGAGCAGGCACTCTGCTTGCATATCGAGAGGAAGGATGCACTTTACATAGAGTACGTCCATCGAGTACGGACGATGCAGCGAGCAGGGTTCCCATCATATATCTCTGTCCCCGGTGGCTGGTTGCCGGCCGTGATGCCTTCGCTGCTTCCTTCCGCCGTGGTTTGGCCCGTCGCGTGTGGCGCCGAGGCTGGTGGCGATACGTGCATACGACGAAACCCATCCGGGCACTTTTGTCCACCGCTTGCGTCCGCCGCTTCCGCCGTCCGTTTCGACGGCAGCGAGTCGCCCCCGTGTTCGTCCACTATCTATGTACCGCGCGCCGCAGCCCAAACAGGCTTGCAGATGCGAAACAAACAAACCCGACCCGCAGAACGTCGTTGGGGAGCCACAGCAGCAGCAGCAGCAGCAGCAACGCAACGCAACGCAGCGCACAGCGCCCGGGCTTCCCCATCGCCAGCGAAGTGCGGTCCCGCTCCCACTCCCACTCCCACTCCCATCCGTCCCGTCCACATGCATGCATGCGGAGGACATATGCAGACTGCATACACACATACATACATAACTGCGGTATAATCTATCGAGACTACCATATTATTAGACATGTATGTATGTACATAGATATCTGTCAGCGCCGTTCGCGGCCAGCGAGAGAGGTCGGTTAGGGGGTGTCGGAACTGCTGCCCACAGGTCGTTTTCGTGCAGACAGACCGACAGATAGATAGATAGATAGATAGATAATCCTGCAGGGCGAAGCAGAACGCTCGCCAGCCCGCTCGGCGGTCCAAGGCTCGGTATATGTAGATATGTCTAGAGTAACATCGTGCACGCGAAAAGCCCCCCCCGTCTCGAGATCCCGTTGCGATCCCGATCGAATCCGACCGCCCAGCGCGCTTTGATTCGCGCAGAGCGGGAGAGCTCGAGCGTTTGCAGCAACTGAGACAACACATCAGCACCGCCGCCAGTGTCACCACACAGCAGCAGCAGCAGCAGCAACAGCAACAACGACAACGACGACGACAACGACAACGACAACGACGACGGTAACGGCGACGGCGATGCCGGACGGGCACTGCGGGCGAGATCCACCGACCCCACGGCGAGTGAAGCAGAATCTGCATATACATGCACACGATATGTACATATGATACATAGATATGCGCTGCTCTGCTCTGCTCTGCCCTTCTCCTTTCCTTGCGTGCGTGCGTGCCAGCAAAGCACCGAGCGCGCGATGGCGCGATGGTGCGATGGTGCGAAGGGGTGTTGTGTAGAGTATGTAGCTCTAGAGTTGGCAGCTAAACTATCTATCTACAATATTTCCAGCGCGCTGGCTCTCGATGCCATCCCGCCATCTGTCCCTCATCCGATCTGGGCCTTATCAAAAGCGGTGAGGCCGGCGCGGGCGGACAAGACGGGGTCCGAATAGATATACTGCGTCGCCCATGTCGTATATACATATATGTAGATACAATGCCATCCACGTGATGACCGATGGCGATGATCTCCCGGCCGATGCCGTGGGAATCCCGCATTCTGCTTAGATATGTACATATGTACATATCTATCTCTTCCCGCTCGCCGGCGCGTCTCAGCCTAGAGCAGATGCACATACATAAGTAGATACTCTACATAAGTACATAAGTAGTTACCTAGAGTAGATACATACATATTGATGGAGAAAATGCTTCTTTCTTTGTCACCAGACTTGTGCGATTACATACAAGGTATGTATGTACGTCCAAACGCTCCATCGACACGGTAGGTACATAGAGTATAAGTACGTAAAGTACATACTTACTCTACACACTGCATCGTGACGGAATCGAACGGGAAAAAAAATCCTTTTTTTTTCCGCCCCCCCCCCCCATTCAGACATAGACCGAATATGTAGATATCTGCATCTCAATACGCACCTGCGTTATGTAACTTTAGCAAACCGTCAAGTCTCCCCCTCCCCCTCCCCCCCAAATCAAGCTGTTTCCACGCCGATTGGGCTTCCGCTGGCCCCGATCGGGCGGACATGCCATCATGGAGCAGATACATTATACATATCTAAGCACAGAGTTGCCCTCCTCGCTTCCCGTCCCGCCCGCCTTCCCGTGCGGGGGGACCGACGGCGTGTGTAACCTTCTTTCAAATGTCGTGGGGCAGGACGGGCAAAGAAAGAAAGAGAGGGGCGGAAAGGGAAGGGGAAGGTTCGCAGCCGGCTCTGCTCCATCCAGATGCGTCGATTGCGGCCGGAAGGGGGGAGGGGGGGACTCCAGAGTTTGAGCGGCGACGGTTCCTCACCGCAGCCGCTGCGTTCGCCCTGCCGAGCCCCACCTGTGCCCGGAAGCAGATAGCCCAGCCCCGCACCGATCCGTTGGGTGTCGGCCGATCGGTCGCGCACGAACGATCTGGGAACTGGCGACTTGGCGGCGGTCATAGTGTTGTCACTCGATCGTCCTTCAATGGCCTCCATCCGGCTGTCGGAGAAAAAAAAAGAAAAACACATCGCCATGATCTAGATCTACATAGGTCGCATGCGATTAACAAATGGACGGGGAAAAAAAAGAAGTAGATCTGTCGTCGAGAAGCATGGAAACTATCACTTCGACAGAAACTACAAGCCCCCCCCGCCCAAACTCCTCATCGAAATATGAAAGGGAAAAAAACAAAAAACAGCAACGCCCTGGGTACCGGATACAGATACAGCAAACCGCCCAGTAGAGAGACAAACCAAGTACCTACTCCCGAGCAAAAAGTATTGTACAGTTGCGGTCAACGCCAGTGCGGGTCGAGACAGACCTTCTACATCACAACACAATCACCCTCGTCCTTGGGTTTCCCGTTCGATCGCGACAGTCGCTCTCTGCTCTTCTGCGCCGCTGCGGTTCCGCCCTTCTTAAGTTCCTGCAGCCGCAGCTGCGCCTTGGGGTGTTGTTGGCCTTTCACGCGTCAGTCTACGTTCCGGCGAAGGGGGCCGTCAGGGACATACTGGCTGCCTTGTAGTACCACCGTTTCGCTTCGCCGAGATTGGACGTCACTCCGATACCGACTTCGGTGTAGTAGCCCAGTGCGTACTCCGCCTTTGCGAGTCCGTGCTCGGCGGCTTTACGAGCCCACAGATACGCCTCGGTGTCGCTTTGCTGGATTACACCCTCGGAGCCGGTGAGATACCATCCACTGAGTGCGAGCTGCGCCTCGTGGTCACCTATCTCCGTCAATATTGCTCTCCGTACGATCGCGGACCAATGGAATGCACCTTTCATAGCCGCCTTGCTGTACCAGGCGATACTCTTCCTCGGATCGATGGGACATCCGAGGGTGCCGTACTCATATCCACATCCCATACGGAACTGAGACGCTGCGTATCCGAGCTCGGCTGCCCTCAAGTATAGTTCCCGTGCATAGTCGATGTCCGGAATCACCACGTCGTTATTCTCGGCTCTCTCGTAGAGCATGCCCTAGCGGAGTCAGTCAGCATCGAACGAGACCATCGAGCCGTCGTCATCATCATTCTTTCTCACCAGCTCGTGTAGAGCATGCTGGTTGCTCTCGTCGGCTTGATCGGAAGCCCTCTTTAGCCAGATCAGGCCGTCCCGGAGATTGCGCGGCTGGCCCAGCAATCCCTTCCACATGATCATTCCAAGTTTGAACATGGCCGGCGTCTCACCGAGAGCTGCAGCCTTTTTGTACCATGTTATGGCTCTGGTTGGGTCCTTTCGGACCCCGGCACCAAGCTCACAGCAGACTGCATCCAATCGTCAGAACTCCAGCCTCGGACGGAATTCATTCCTCTCTTACCTGCAGTTCTATAAGCAGATGGCGCGTGATTCAGTTTGGCAGCAGACTGATAGAGGCTGAACGCTCGCTCATGATCCACTTGCAGTCCCAGTTGGCCTTCGCCATAGCAAGACGCCAGGTAAAACATTGCATCGGGATATGTCTGCATCCAGTGCGATATCAGTGAGCCGCACTACACCTGCCGGCGCATAAATATCCTTGAACTCACCGCAGTAGCCAATTTCTTGACGAGCTTGTGAGCATCGAAGATGTACTTCTCCCTATTCTTCCTCGTGGTCTTGATATCTGCACGCCCGCCTTCAATGGCCAGTGTTGACGCCGCTTCGACCATCTTTTTCGCAAGTTTGAGCTGGAGCCTATAGTCATTGGGTCTCGATGCCACCTGGTCCCGCAATCGTTCCAATTCTTCTAAGGTCACCGGAGCCTCAACACTCGGGGGCGACGGTCTATCAGTCTTGCGGTCATCCTCGTACTGCCTTATGGGAGGCGGTGGAGTGTGAGCGGGAGTGGATCTGCCCCCAGCTTCCTGCAGTAGTCCTGCCCGCACGGGCGGTGGGTGTGCAGGGAGAAGGTCGGGATCGGAGCGACGCATGGCCGCCTGCTCGGCTTCGCGGACGTCGGCCGGGGTAGGGTGCGCAGGTAGTCCGCCTTCCCGCCGAACAGAGGGTCTTCTTTGCGGTGGCACGGGATTCCGTACGGAGCGGATTGAGTTATTTGAGTGGACACTTCCCGGCGCCGAAGAGCCCGTGCGTAGCGCTACAGGAACGCTCGACTGCGAGGATACACTATGCCCATCGGTCGAAGGGCGTGTGATTGGTAGAAGGTCGGCAGGCGTCTCCGTAGGTCCGTCGTATTGTGCGCCAGCTCTGTATCGACCCGTGAGATCAGGTTGTGACTGGCTGCGGTGTGCTTGCTGGGCAAATTCCGAAGCCCCGCCGTTCCAGCGGCCATTGGCTTGCGGGTGCATGTTGCCGGGCGGAGCTGTTCGCAAGGAGCCGGATTGCCCTGCATGTTCTGCCTGCGTGTGCTCGCCCACATAATCGTCGTAATGATCTTTCTGGAGGTAGGTGGCCAGTACGTCCGCCACACCCTCCCTCGTCCACTGCGATTCTGGCACCTGCCGGACACCATACGCCGGGTTCTGCGTCGCGTTGGCATTGGGCACAGTTGCGGGGGCGTGCGAGGCAGGATTGTAGGCTTGGTAACGTGGTTGCGCGGAACTCGCGGGCATCGTCTTGCTCCTGTTAATCCCCATCGTAGGCTCCGGTTGACTCCGATATGCGCTCGAGTAGAGCTGGTATTCCGAGTCATCCATTGGACGCATCTGTCCAGAGCTGTTTGGTGTGCCGTGTCTGGGGGGTGGCCCACCAGGCGGTGGATAACCCCCGCGCCCGCCATTCACAAAGCCTCCCCCACCTCTCGGCAGGAATTTCTGTTGCTGCTGATGCCCACTCCAGCCCATATTGTAGCCCATCGGTGGCGGCGGCGGCGGCCCTCCACGTCCACTGTCGTAGCTGCCATATGGCGCACGCATCGGCCCGCCCTGATGCATCCCCATTCCTCCGTTATTCGTGCGAGGATCGGCGCCTCTGAGCTGTCCTCCGCCACCGGGAGGCCCCGACGACCCTCGGCCGTGCCGGTTCGTTCCGATATGCATATTTCGCACCCGCTCATCCAATTCGTGACCGGGCCCCGGACCGTTCTGGCGGCCATCGGGTGGTGGTGGGCGGCGATGCTGGCCTGTACACACTCGAGGGTCAACGCAATCCCGAGGGTCAAATATATCAGGAGTGGGGTGCTACTCTGTGACCGCATTGCTCCTCCCGCTCCTTCGCTTCTTGCGCCTCCTCTGCCGTCCATCTCATGCTGGCCGTCGAGACTATGAGATCGGCTGGCCGACCTGGCGGGCGGCCGCTTTCCGAGCGATGCAGACGTGAGCGCATACGGTCCGCCTTCGTACAGTCCGCTGAGATCGACCTCCGGCTCTTCGCTGTGGACTTGGTGTTGCGCGGGAGCAGGTTGGCGCACAGGCTGGCAGGGACGGGCTTGGTGGGAAGCCATGTCGAGCGTGAGAACCGGCTCACAGCTAAGAACGAAGATGGTTTGTTCTGCGAGAGAGTGTGTGCGTTCCTTTGTCTTCCTGATGTCAAGTTATTCCCCCGGATATAAATTTTTACACAGACCAGCCACGTATCGTAGGTGTTAAGAATGATGCTCCTTCTCCGCAAGGACAGAATGACAGGCGGATGTTTACCTTCCTCTTTTTTTTGCCTTCGCAGTAAACAAAATAAAAGCAGCCCTTGTCCGTCAGGTTCCCCCTGAATAAGCACCAGTACTATGAGACGAGGAGGAGGAGTGAATGAAACTGGCAGGTGCGGTGTTTTGTTTTGTGTGTTGTAGTTCGGAAAGAAGATAGTAGTACACACAACTACTCCCGATTGGTGCTGTGGGGTGTTAGGGTGAGGGATTGTTCCTGGCGCGTATCTAGCAACGGAAAGTATATACATATCTGAATGATATTATTCGTTCGGACGAGATGAGTTTTGCAGGCGCCTGCCCCCCTGCCCCCTGCCCCACCGTTGACGAGTATCTAGGTAGCTAGCTCCTCGAGAATTTGCCTCCTCCACCCAAACGTTGCACATGGTGCATTTCCTCGGATCTCCTCACACGCACCAAGAACGTTGACCAGGCCGTTGGCGTCGAATATCAACCTCTGTTCCCTTGTCCGATTTCTTTTCATTTGGCCACTCCGGGCAGTAGCAAGTAAGCCGCCCAGATTCCGCCAATCACAGATGATCAAATCGCCCCAACGGACGGAGACGAAGGACTTGGAGCGCACAGCGAACCCCCGTTGAGCTGAAGGAGTTGACGCTGGCGTCGTGGTTGGCGGCGGCGGCGTGGCTGCGAGCTGTGTGTCCTTGCTTGCCACTGCTGACCAGCGTCTTATGCTGCAAAACAGTCGCTTGTGGCTGCGCTGCGGTCCGGGGATCACGTGAGCGTTTAATCGTCGTCGAGGTGCAGGAAGAACTGGAAACGCATGAGTATGTACGAGTGAGAACAGGAACTAGCGAGTTCTCGGGATGTAAGCCGATGTAGGTACGGCCGTCACCGCGGATGGTCAGCCGCCCATCTCATCTCCGGTGCATGTAAGAAGGCAACGAATCGCCGCCTGGAGCGCCTGTGTATTGGGTACACACAGATATACGTAGAGTATATACATACTCCAAGAATGCCGTCCCGACGCGCTGGGACTGGGTGGGAAAATGGCGCGATTGCGGGGCACGGGCGACTATCGGCGCGGGAGACATAACGGTCGAGCTTGAAGGCCGGAGGGACTAGCAAAACGGATGAGCGGCAGGCTCTCGCTGAGGCAATTTTGGGTTCGATCAGGGCCAGACCCCGCCGTGCATGTTCAATCTCGCTCCAGGATGATGACTCCGGATGCGAAGCTCCGAGGCACCGGCTGTGGGGAGCCAACTCCGGCACCCCAGGAAACGAAACCGGAACCACGAATATCTACAGTCCGCGGTGCGGCTGGATGGCCGTAGCGCGCTTGTCCACCTGTCAGGAGGAGGTTCTGAAACCCGCGATCGTCGAGCTCCTACATTTTCCCACCACTGCGTCTCGCTGGTGTTCCGTCGCATCCTGGGCGCAAACACTACTGCCCGTCCGAAGAAAAAAAAAAGAGGGTATCTATGTGGATGGCCAGCGTCACGAAGGGGTCTCCCGCACAAAGTGCTGCAGGCCGCAATTGATGCCGTGCGGAACTTTCTCGACGTCGAGGGTGTGTTTCCACGGACACACTGCTGTACTCTACATACATACATCAGAGGCCGCATTGCTCGAAGCACTGGCCCCTTGTTGGCCAATAGAGACCGCACTCGCCTCCACTGCGAGACGACCATGAGCGTTGGTTCTCCTCTCACCCGCCACTATTGCCGGATCCGTGTTTAGGATCCGCGTTTCTCCGGTAGGTGATCGGGGTAGATATGTAGATGCCCACCGAAACCGTGGTCGACCCGTCTCGCTCGGCGATAATTACCAAGCACATGCACCACCTGCCAAGGACGTCATCACTGTGGCTAACTTAGCCCCGAGCAACCCGCTCCGCACCCTTCCTGTCATCAAAAAAAAAAAGCGTTCCTCAACAATGCGCACCGGAACGATCCTGAAGATGGCCGCCGCGTTTGCCCCCTCCATCCCCTCCTCCCCGCAACTGCTTCGCACTCGCTAACTTCCCGACAGCGGCATAGCTTGCTGCGTCGGCGGCCCCGCACTGGTGATGTATGTGTCGCCGGACCCCGACGAGCTCTTCTCGCGCTACAATCCGGATCTGCAGAAGAAGGCGCTGGCGGAGCGAGAGCAGCGCCTGAAGGACCACGCAGAGTACATGGCGAAGCTGATGGAGTACTCGAAGAGCAATAAACCGAGTAAGTGCTCCCAGCGGTTTGGGGAGAGGTCGGGCTAACGGAAGGTGGCCGGACAGTTTGGGTCGTCGCTGCAGAAGAGGAGAAGAAGGCTGCGAGGGCGAAGGCCTTGGAGCAGAAGCGGGTCCGCGAAGAGCTGGAGGAACAGAGGGTCGAGATACTGGAGGAGCAGAAGCGCGGGACGTAGCAGTTAGCGCGGGCTAGTGGGGGGGAAAGAGAGCGTATGATACGTAATTTACTACACTATACTTATCGGCGTTGTTTTGCGGCTGGGTAGGATGGAACGGGGTGGGACTGCAGGATGATGGTGGTGGGACTGAACCCCCGTGAGCTGTAAGCTTTGCATCTCGCCTGCTTCTCAACGGCTGCAGATTTCAGCCGAAGGATAATACGTCTACCGGTCTGCATGTAGTCCGTGGCTTTCGCGATAGAAAACTGCCGCGGAGGAGATGGATACCTAGCACGGCCATTACTTGTACCAGGTACCTAGGTATGTATGTACTCCGTCCCCCTCATTCCACCTAAATTCGGCAAAGGGAGAGGCAAGGCTGGTTGAGAGAGCAACGGGGAGCCCTTTGTCTCGATGTACATACCATGGTTTGTTCCCTCTAATAGTGACTGATTCTTCTGTATGCTGGATCTCATTGCGGCAAGACAAGAAACCCTGGACAACGGCATGTCCCAGCTTCGGTCTTTAATATATGCTCGTAAAATCGTGCTCATGGCCTCAATTGCAAATTACAGCATTAACAGCATACAAAGCACCAACCCACACCATATCCAATAGTAACCTACAATTTTCATCGAACCTAAAAACTCAAAAATAATAATCATACGGAACAGTAACCATGCAACCTGACAAAAGGCCAAAAAAAATTTAAAAAAATTACAGCTACGCAGCTTCCCTACAACTTCGCCGCCGTCCCACCGACGGTGGTGATCTCATTGTACAGCAGAGTCGTCAAAAAGTCCGCGTAGTCCTCACCCGTGATCTGTCCGGCAAAGTATCTAGCCGCAGTCGGGAATCTGTTGCCTTTCGGTGCCTTGGATGCCAGGTCCTCGGTCGCCTCCTTCAGGATCTGAAGGTTGTACTCCTTGGTGACCCTCTTTCCCTCGGCGGTAGTGATGTTGTGCTTCGCCCATTGCCAGAGCTACTCCAGGTTAGTAATGTGCGACATGTGGAGAGTGAAGGAGGAATACCTGAGAACGAGACACCTCAGCAGTGGCCGCATCCTCCATCAAAAAGTTGATAGGTACGCAACCGACGGCGCGGACCCAGGACTCCATGTAGCACAGCCCAATGACGAGGTTCTTACGGATTCCCTCCTCGGTCACGGCGCCAGGCATGTTCATGTTCAACAGGTCCATACCAGTGATCTGGACTTCCTCACGGCGCTTGAAGATCTGGTTGGGTGTGGGCATGTGCTGGTTGAAGATGTCGGATGCGATCTTGGCGAGGGCCGGGTGGGCTACCCAGGTTCCGCTTTGGGGGTGGTTAGTAGGTGTATGTGAAGGTGGGGGGAGGATATGGGGCGTGGGGACTGACTCATGACCAGCGCGGACTTCGCGGAGCTTGTCGGCGTACACACCCTCCATGGCTTTCTTGTTCGCCTCCTCATCGTTTTTGATTGGGATCTGGGCGGCCATTCCTCCCATGGCGTGGACGCCGCGCTTGTGGCAGGTCTTGATCAGGAGCTTGACGTACGCTTCCATGAAGGGCACGGTCATGGTCACGCAGCTACGGTCAGGGAGGACGAATTGGGGATTGTTGCGGAATTTCTTTATCACGCTGAAGATGTAGTCCCAGCGTCCGCAATTGAGACCGGAGCTGTGCTGGCGAAGCTCGTAGATGATCTAGTCCAAAGTCAGTCAGACGATGCCCCAGGTGGGAAGTTGCATGCATGCATGCTCTCGCTTACCTCATCCATCTCGAAGGCAGCCATGATGGTCTCGATAAGGACAGTTCCACGGATGGTTCCCCTGGGAACTCCGATGGTGTCCTGGGCGAGGTTGAACACATCGTTCCAGAGGCGCGCTTCGAGGTGGCTCTCCATCTTGGGGAGGTAGAAGTACGGTCCGTGACCGTTCTCGATAAGTTTCTTCGCATTGTGGAAGAAGTACAGACCGAAGTCGAAGAGACCACCCGAGATGGGGGCTCCATCGACCACGAAATGCTTCTCCTCCAGGTGCCATCCGCGGGGGCTATCAAGAAATGATTGTGGTCAGCGATAGCTCGCAAGTACGCACGTGATGGGAGGAACGGGGGCCCACCGGACGATAAGAGTCGGCAGTGGGCGGTCGGTCCGCAGCCTGTAATCCTTTCCGCCAATTTTGCAGTCGACTTGTCGGCGGATCGCGTCGTGGAGGTTGATCTGACCGTTGATCATGTTCTCCCATGTTGGCGAGCTCGAGTCTGCGTAATATCGATCGAGTGAGCAACGGCGCGCTCCAACGATCCCAAACACAGCAACCGTATGCACCACGTATGCACCAGCCGTGCAACTTCGACCCGCTAACGACAACAACCACCAGAAAGATTTTACGAACCTTCGAAATCCGCCATGTAAGTCCAGACATCTGCATTCAACGCATTGACGACCATCTTGCGGTCGGTAGGGCCAGTGATCTCAACCCTTCTGTCCACCAGGCCAGGCGCGGGATCGGCTCCCCGCCACGTAGGATCATCACGGATGTGTTTGGTCTCGGGCAGGAAGTCAGGGAGGACTCCTTTGTCGATTTCAGTCTGGCGGAACACGCGGCGCTGGAGAAGCTGTTGGCGGGTCTCATTGAAGGTTCTATGGAGGGTTGCGAGGAAGGCGCAGGCTTCCTTGGTGAGGATCTTGCTGGCAGCGTCGCTGACGGTGCCGAGAATCTTGACGTCCACGAGGAGGGTATCGATTGGCGGGGACATGATCGCTTACTTGGTGGGTGTATGGAGGTGTGGGTGAGAATGTGTAATGGGTATGAAGTGGCGGAGGGAGGTATATAAGGCACTTCGTAGATAAGAGGAGGGATGCAATCACGGAGTGCACTCAAGCGGACCATTCAACTTTCAAAAGGGACTTATGGAGGAGGGGCAGACCTCGAATAATATATCTTCTACTGTCTCGTCGGGAGGGGGGCACAATTCCTTCTTCAGCCCAAGCCAGAGCCCAGGTGCACTTTCGCTTGTGATACGAAATTCCATTGCCGAAGAAGCTCCGAAGATCTACAAGATGGCGTCGGTATGACTGTTCCCTTCCGCCAAGCATTGTAGCGTGGATCCACATGTCTTTCACTGCCATAACCCACAAGACGTTAACTTCCCATTCCCCAGATTATTGTTCTGGCCGACCTCGGCACAAGCGGCCTTGCGGTTTTTCCCGAGGTATCAGTATAACTGTATGCAGCCTCCGCATACCAGAAGAAGACGAGGACGAAGGGAATTCCTCCGGCGCAGTGGGTGAAGGGAATGCAGTGAAGTGAGGTGACAGCAAGGGATACTTCTTGGTTACATAACTTAGCTCTTGCAGCTTTCTCTCATACAATTACCCACGACAAGACTCCTGGAGCCACCAGCAAGAGAAGGTTGCTTTGCACGAGCGAGCGCGACAATCGGATGGTGCGAACGGGTCCGCTAATGCGGCCGGTATTCGCCGCCTCGATCGTGTACGCCTACTTTTTCCACCGCAGCGACGGACGTGGCCCACCGGCACGCCGTGGATAAGCGCGCGCTGTGTGGACACCTACTCTACATAGTGCCGGAGTAAAGTGGAAATTCGGATCAGGGGAATAAAATCCAAATGCGGTAATATATTAGCATTTATTAATTAATTAATTTTTTAAAAAAAATCGGGGCTTGTGTACGAGCCTCCCAGCCATTCCATCGGAACCATCGTTCCATGGTCCGACGCCGTTGACTAGGCGTCCGCAGTCCCACCATGACCGAAAATCACGATATTTCTGCCCGTTTTCTTCGGTCAAACACTCTCATAGATCACACGACTCCGCTTATTCCATTGGTCCTGTTATTTCCTGGGTCCGACACCAACAATGGTGCACCTCAAGAATGAAGAGGAAAATGGCAGCGATGAGAGCAGCGCAAGCCTCAGCGATGAAGAAACGCTTGGAATTACCGTTGTCTGAAGAGTTGAAAGCGCGGTTACATGATGAAACAGAGGAAGGAGTTTGGCTGGGCCCTGTCTTCCATTGCCTGCTGCAGTGCATTGGGTCTGACTGCGAAATCATGAGTGAGAGTCGACTTCAACTGGGGCAAGAGAGTCAGAGCACAAACGTCTTCACAGATGATGCTAAACTGTCCGAATTGATTATCGTGATGCTAAGACTGCCCAATCGGGCACCCCAGACCCCCATACATACTAAATATTTTTTCGTCTATTTAATTTGGATTTCGGTTGACGGTCAACCACACCGTTTTTTTTTTACGGCAAACGTCTAATATGTCATAGTTTTTGACCATAAAGTCTAAAATGCCATAGTTTTTCCGGTGGGTGGTTAGCGGCAGCGGCTGCTCGTCGACACCTCAATTCAACTCATCACAGTAGTAAAATAAACAGCTGCCAGATGGGAGTGAATCAATCCATTTGAAATTGCCCTCTATTCTACTAGGTATACAATTGGAAGCTGATAGACTTCATTGCAAGTAGTTCTGTTGTGACCCACATTGCCACACTGGGTACAGCGCTGGGGAGCATTGTCCGGAACATCTCCCAGTGCGTCAGCTATTTGCGTGAATTGCTAGTGCTCCTTGAGTACACAGTGCCCTGACAACTGTGGACCGAGTCGACTATCCGTACGATAACACAGCCCTTCTTCTTTGACTAGCCAGCACCGACATAGAATGGGCATCCCTCTCCTTTGGCGGCGCATTCAATCATGCACCTCGTTCTAAATTGTCAGCGAAGAATCCGTAAATCAGTGACGAACACCTACTTATCGCTCTTTTTTACCCTGGTAGTGAATTTACCAGCTATCGCCCAGTTTGCGATGGCACTTTTAAAGTCCGGAAAGGAATCAAAGCACCGATCCTGATGAATCATCGCTGCTAACTGGGTGCTGAAATCGTGATGAGGCGGGGGTTGAGTGGTGATGGTTTTGCGTATCTCTGGGATTGCAGGTGTCACGACCAGCCGCTGCCGCTAACCACCCACCGGAAAAACTATGGCATATTAGACGTTTGCCGTTGTTGTTTTTTTTTAAAAAAAATGGGTTGAACATTACCTCCTTCCTCCTCACTATCACTGTAAACCTTTCCTCTCTAAAACCAAGTGGTTGTTGTGAACCAACCGATCGGGTGTTTTTGCTCCCATTTTACGCGTCCCCAACCATACATACGTATTTTAGAGGCGTAACCAGGTCGCTGGGTGCGTTTTCCGATTTACTCCCTCCCTTTCAGCGATATCCCCGCTAGGTCGGAGGAATGCCCTGAGCTGCTCAGCTACATGGCACCGGCGACTCCAGAGTTCTCCATCGCACTGTGTGCTCTGTACGTGTAGTGACGAGTATATTCCCAAAGACAACGATGTTCTCCACCACGACGGGCGTGTGCGGAGAGAGCGAGATGAAGTTGAGTACAGTGGCCTTGATATGCGGAAGGAACAGGAACGGACGGACAGAATGAAGCTGATGCTGGGCATAACTACAAAAAAAATGGCACCAAACGATCGCCTGCTTGCTTGTCAACGACAGAACGACAGCGCGAACGGCAAACGACAATCAACGACAATAAAAGCAACCGCCATGAAAACACCAACTCCAGAATTTCAGATCCGGTCCACAGTAAGTGAATCGGCTGGATCTAATCTATTGTACCCCACACCTTTCAATGCACACCACTAGCTGTCCAGAGAAGAGGATGCTTAGATGTTTCCGACACCCCACTTCTGGTCGATAAGCCTGTATCGCAGCTGCTCTTTGCGGTACCGGATAACCATCGCAGCACAGAGAAGAAGTACAACATCCATGCCCACAACGCCGAACGCCGCTGTGAAAAGGTTCTTAAGCCACGATTCGCCGTAGTTCGAGAACGCTGTGACGCAGCCCTCCTTGGAGGCAGCGATGATGTCGTTAGTGCAAGTCGCATCCGGGACGTAGAGTGGGAAGGTGGAGTTGATATAGCCGCAGCAATCGAACTAGAGGGATCGCACATCAGTCTTGGGTGTCCTTCACATCTGGACGAGCTTCCATTTGATCATTCTCACCTTCTGCTGCAGCATGCTTTGAGTAACATCACTCTGGCGTCCCCACATCTCCTCAAGATTCGCACGTGTAGTAAGTGTCTGAATCCATTCCATTAGGCCCAGCACCAGCGTGAACACCAGGCAAACAACGACTCCCCAGGAGTGAATCTTCAACCAGGTCCTCGAATTCGGGAGCGCAAATGCCGGCAGCGATATGACGAACGTGATGACAACCACTATTCCGTTTGCCATCACGGCAACCAAAGGGCAGTTTTGAAGGAGCAACTGACGGCCGACCGATTCGACCGTAGGTGGCGCCGAGACTTGTGCAGTCCAGACCGAGGCCGCTGCTATGAGCATCATTCCTGTTGCGAGGAAGATAAAGTCCGAGACAATAAAGGAGGAAAGAACGGCGTGGACCATGGTTGCGAGGGCGTACAGGTCGAGTAAAGGTGGGGGCAGTCGGCAGGTAGGGGAGTATCAATCCGATTCGATCCACGAGCCCTTCAAGGGTGTGTTTTCCAGCCCTCGCGTGCAGAGACCGAGATTTCAAGTGAGTGTAGTAGTAGTGTTGACAACGATCGCAAGTTGCACGCGATATTCAAAAACTCGAATCGGGATGGGATGCGATGACGACCGGCGTCTGGTGTGCTCGGGATGCAGTACAGCAGCGAATGTGTTTTTGGGGGGGCGTAGGGACCGAAAAGAACGACGGTGGCGGCGGGGGCGAGCTCAAAAGGAATGTGGTTGTTGAGGAAGAATTGGATTTTGGTGGTGTCAGGGTCAGTCAGTTCAGGTACCGAAACGCCAAGAAAAGGGGTATGGAGCTCCACACGTGATAGCTGGTATTATTAGAGACACTACTAAAACAATTTATGAAGGAAAAGTTTTGGTTGGTACAAGCGCCCAGAGCAGCCAGCGCCCAAGAGTAAATTAAGGCGGCTCCGCCTCTGCTCTCGCACTGCGCGGCCACTATGTAGAGTTCTTCGGCGCTTGAATGAAACCTGGAGGCGGAATCATACGATACTTGTGCGTACGCACACCCTCCGGATGCTCGGATCCACCTGTACTCAAAATAAAATAAATATGTACTTATATACCTTGGCATGTATCCAGCGCCTTTTTGAAAGTTGAGCAACACGAGGCAGTGCATTGAGTACAAGTCAGCGCCCGGGGAATTGCCATGTACCATGTAACCAGGTACTCCGTACATATGTAGTACCTGCGCACCACACTCGTCCGTAGGGCTTTGACTATTCTAGGATCCAGGCCAAACCAAGCTACACACTCGCGATCACTCGAGACAGCAAACCATGCTGCTGGCTGTCCGCTGCATGTCCGATATTCGAATATTCGAGGACGGGCAGGATCCTGAATGGTTGATAAGATCCATGCTCGAGTTTTCATATGACATTCACAGTAAAATATGATTATCTCTTGCGCTTCCCGAGACTGACTCCAGATAGAAGAACAAACTTTGGTACTATAGCTGATATATATTTGCCCATTAACCATATACCTACATAAGTCAAACTCCGTATTATTTTTTGTTTATTCATTAATCGCACTAGATCATGGCATTGTACACCAGTCCGGTTCCCGTTCACTGTCCTTGCGACTCGTTGTGCCCCCCTTGTCCTCCGCCCTAAATTCCGTAGATATGATGATGGTGATGGTGATGACGATTCATTGATTATATATGATGATGTGGGAGCCATGTTTCGTCCATGAGAGTGAAGTCGTGTGATACCTAGGGCGTGTGCCACCTAGTCAGGGAGCTTGCTGATCTCTGCCTTTCTGAAAAGATGGACATCAAAGGGTTCAAATTATGTACGTATGTGCTCCAGATATCATTTCCTTCGGAATCGTGGAATATGTCGAGTGAGCAAACGTCCGGAATAGCGCTAAATTTAACTCCACTATCGTTACCCGCCCGCTGATCCACTTAGTTACACACTGCCCGCCACTTTGTTCTAGCTTACCATTCATAACAACAAATCTCACATCCCTCTCCAGTCTCGCTTCTACCATTCGTCATCTTGCAAGATGCTGATATCTCTCACCGTCGGCAAGGTCGACGCGGGCCTTGCAATTCTATTGACAGAAGACAAACGATTGGTAGTTTCCCCGCTCCTCGTTCCCCTCAATCCGAAGCATGGGGTCGGTGGGTGCTGATCACGTTGCCCGTAGATCGAGTTCCCGTCCATCCTCCTCCCCCCCGGTATTACCTCCGGTAGTATAGTAGACATCCAGGTGTCCCGTAACATCGCTGCCGAAGATTCCAGCAAAGCGGCCTTCAGCAAGCTCCAAGATGAAATCTACAACGCCTACGGTGTTCGCTCCCCGAGCAAACCCGTCCTCCGGCTTCGGAACGCTACACAGACATCTATCGTGCTGGAATGGGATCCAATCGAGCTAGCTACGGCGACATTGAGGAGCCTCTCGCTCTATAGGAACAACGCAAAGGCTGGATCTATTCCAAACCCGACTGCACATACTAGTACTAAAATTTCTGGGCTGGCGGTCGGGGAAGAGTACACGTTCCACTTGGTCCTAAAGACCAGTGCCGGAACATACTCGAGCGAGAAGGTCACTGCACGCACGCACAAGCTCACCGACCTCAGCGGGATAACCGTGTGTCCCGGCGTGATGCCAGCGGACATTCGTGAGAAAGTCGAAGCGTCGCTAGCGCGGATCGGAGCTCGCCCTCTCCAAGACTCGGTCCGCATTGACACCACGCATTTTGTGTGCATTGAAGGTCGTGGTCAGGCCTGGGAGAAGGCGGTCGAGATGAATATCCCGGTTGTGAGGCCCGAGTGGATCGAAGCTTGTGAGAACGAGGGGAGGATTGTTGTCGCCAGGAACTTTTATCTCGGTGTAGATGTTCAGAAGATGCGCCAGAATATGCCCCCGCCGAGACAGCCGCAAACACCAGTTACACCCACCATCCAGCAGGTTAGTCCGCGCCCGTCTGTGGCCTCGCCAGAGACGACCAATACACCCGAGCACAGGGAGGGCGGTGAAGAAGAGAGCCGGGCCAAGAGCGAGGAGTCAATAGGTGGTCGGAGTGAGGAGAGGTTGGACGACAGTGATGGCAAGGAGGGTGAAGATGTCGGAGACGGTGGCAAGGAGAAGGAGGAGAGCAAGGAAAAGGAGGGCGGGAGCTGGGAGGGCGGCGAGAAGTTTGTGAGTGTGGCTCTGTGAGAGCTCTGCTTTTCTCGCTTTTCGCTTGTAGATACTCAACTGGAGCTTGAATGCGTTTTGATACATGGGAATTGCCGTCTATAGTTGTACTCTAATGAGCTTTACTTTCACCTTCGATCCAACTATTGCGTAACTCTCGGGAGCTTGCCTACTCGACAAGTATAGGACATGAGCACGGGGAATCTCCACAGTATCAAACACGATGCAGTTTCTCTTTGCTACATCACGGCCGTGTTCAAACGGGGTGGAGTTAGTCCTTGATTTGGCGATTTATTCATCGCAACCCCCGCCCGAAAAGATGCAACGCCGAGCTCGCAAAAGCAGACCCATCCCATTTATGAAAAAAAAGAGAAAAACGGTGGACGCCGGAAGAGATGTTCAATTTTTGTGTGTCCCCACCAGCCGCGGTACACTTAAGCGGAGGACTTGGCGGCCTTGGCAACGGCTTTCTTGACTTCGAGACGTCTCTGCTTCTTGAGGACCATGACCTTGAACCGGTCGAAGTCATTCAGAGCCCACCTCTTCTCGGTCGAGGCAATGCGCTTGGCCAGAGCCGACTTGGCCCACTTCTCAGCAACATTCTCCTTCTCCCAGACCTTGGCGACGACACCAGTGCGGGCTCCGCGGGGCAGCGAGGAAAGAACGATGCTGGTCAAACTGACGTGCGCGAGAGGAAACGACTGGCGAGGGACACAGGCATCGGGAGAGTCGATCAAGACCTAAGGTAAAAAGCGAGATTTAGTTCCGGAAGACCCGCGGAATCCGAACTGAGGTCAAACATACGCGCTTGTGATCGATAATCTCGACGATAGTAGCGAGTTTCCCCTTGGAAGGGCCGTCATTGATCAGGACGAGACGGCCGACTTCAACGAGCCTGTTCCGTCACACGCATCAGCCTGTTGCCTTCCAATATATCTAATCACCGACCGTCCCCCATCTTCTCCTTCGCCGTGGAAAATCCAACATACCGCCATTGAGAAGCCTTAACTTCGCAGGACATTTTCTTTGGTCGTGCAGATGGGAGTTGGGTTATTTGTCGGGGTCGGGGGTCGGGGTTCGTCGCGTCGGTCGCCAGCTGTCGTTTGTCGTCGTGTTACTTTTGGTCGTTCGTTGATCTCCGGTAATTTGGCGGCAGTCAGTGTGCGTTTGTGCGTTGATCAATCGGCTTGGCGTGACTGCTGGTGATGCATAGGCTACGTACCCTACTTTTTCTACAAGTGGGAAGGTCGGTAAGTAATGAGGGAGTCGAAGTTTTGTCACCGCAACTTTCTCTCTTCAATCTTTTTTTCTTGCCTTATCAACCTCTACCAGTCTTCACCTTCTCGCCTCTCCACAGACCAACTGTCCGCCTAGCTCAACGACTATCTACCACATGGTATGTTAATTCCTTCTCTTCTGGGACATTCTCCGTCTTTATGATGAGATAATTTGCGATTGAGGGCACCAACCACGGGACCTAGCCTGGTCCCATCAAGTGGCGTGCATCTCTGATATTCATTCTTACATATGCTGAACCGACATTCTTTCCACCCTTTGCATCTCTTCACACGCTTCTGAAGAGCCTTGCTAACCCCTTCAAAGATCTACAGGAACTCTTCACACCTCTTACACCCTGCTCACGGCGAGTTCACATTACGTAAGTACTAACGGAGCCATGCTCTCTTCCTCCCTCACTATCCAATGATTACAACCTATGCACATAGATAGTATGCGATGCTTCAAGCAGATGCGCTTCACTTATACAACCAAGATCACTGAGGATATCATTTTCACACAATATTTTTTCTTCTCTTTACACGGATCGCGGATGCTGACTCTTCTGAAGTTTCTAGAGTACTTTAGAGTCATATGAGAGCGTGTGTACAATTCGAATTGAATAGACTATCCGGATACCATCTGCTCTCGATCATGAAGTGTGATCTCCTGCGGAATGAAACGAATGCTGTGTCAAACGCTCTTTCTGTAGTCAGACCCGTACCCAACGTGACGATTCCCCAGCCACAGCCATCTGCCATTCCTAGAACAGGCCTGCGTCCATATATCAGATGCGTATACAGCGCGTCACATTCTCAGGAACATATGGCCATAGTATGGGCACCTCGACCTCAGCCGCCGATTCAGAGCACTCACTGTGGTATGTAGACTCCAGAGAAGAGCCCGGCCATGTGCGTGCCCCAATAATATCCTGGGGTCACAGCCTTGCCTGGATGGTACACGAAACCATACCCAATACGTCCCGTCAGGGGAGCTCACTCGGTGGCCCAGTAGCTTTGTATTCCCTTTTCGCCAGTGCCCACGACAATCGAGAACGTATAATACCGAGCCACGTCAAATTAATTATCCAAAACTCGGCACCGTCTCAGCAAATACAGAGCTCGACTAGATCGAGGATCAGGTAATCCTACTGCGACCTAGAGAGCTAGATGAGACGAAAGAAGAAGGAGACATGTTGGGGAAGGGGAAGAAGGCGAAAAATGCGAAAAAGGGGGAGGACAGGAAGAAGAGTTTAAAAGAGGCTACCGTCCGTAAGAGAGGTGGGGGGAATGTCGGTTCGAGGGTAAAAGCGTGAGCTGAAGGCCTGTATCAAGTCTGCGTGTTTTGGCTGTGCTGACGGCGGTGATTAACGGGTCCATCTGATACCATTGGATTGATTACCGCCGAGATCAGTGAGTTTCCGGTGCTGGGAAGTATGAGCATATGCGTCTCTTGTTGTGCCATGACTGATAGATATGTAAACTCTGCCTCCTCTATCTTTCAATCTACCGCTGATGCCAGTCATGAAACTGGTGAGGATACCTTTGCTGCTTCTCGTGTGCGGGGTGTGGATTGGCAATGATGCAGCTCCTGCCCCAATTACCTCAGGGCCTCCCGCTGTTGCTGCCCTCGAAGCTGGTAAGGATAAAGATTCTGGTTCTCCTGCTGGAGCTGGTGTTGATGCTGCCATAGCTGCCCATTCCGCTGTCTCTGGATCCTCACCTACTGTTATCTTAGCTATTTCTCCAAGGTCCGCTTCACCAAGTATACCCCCCCTTTCCATTCCTCCCACCCCTCCACAGCCGCCACCAAGTCGTCTCCTCGCTCCAACCTCCAACGAGGACTACACTCGCGACAAATTCGTAGATACCATCTACCTACCAGCCAACACTCCTCACGAGGATGTACCCCTCTGTGGTTGGTGTTATATATGTAGCAGCTAGAAAAACGGCGGGATAAAGCGGCGTTAAATAGGAAATTGAAAAAAGTTAAGGCGCAACGGTCGAAAGATGACGATAACGCGACGGAGGTAGAGGAGAAGAGCAGGAGGAAAAGCGTCCCTCAGCGTTTAAGCAGTTCGCTGACGAACATCCTGAGATCACGGAGGAACGCTGTGAAGGCAATGCTGGCACGAGTTCGAGGTGCGAGCTGGGATGAAGTACTTCCCTGAAAATGGGTTCGTTATTCGTGGACTCTTTGGTTCGACTTTGATTGTGGGCAAAAGGAAGGCTGCCACTTATACACTGATATACAGTGTAGAAAAAGCGCTGCGCTGGATCGATCGTGGATCACTCAGTATCATCTTGAGACTGTACTATTAGTTACTTTAAGAAGCACTAAGAGAGGTTGTTAGGTAGGTTGGTGATCTTGTTTTTTTCCCTAAAAGTTAACTTGATTACCCATGGTTTATCTGTGCGGACCAGCTGGCAGAACTTAGGTGATGCGATTGTGGATCGTGGTTACTTGGAACTGTACGCGCAAGGGACCACTGTCATGAATGCACAACAGCAGACATGTGTAGGATACGGACGGTATGTCTCGCGACTTTACTCGCTATCCCTGCAAATGTGCTATCTCGGGCTACGCTAGTCAAGCACTACCTTACATCCCCCACACGTTACACAAAAAAGCTCTAACCACCACCCACACAATGGGCTTCCTCCATCCTGGCCGCAATGTGCGCAACCGTGTCACTGGCCGCCGGCGGGCCTCACCGTACACCGTCCCCGTACGGCCCTCAAACCTCTCCCGCCCACCACCAACCCCACCGCCACCTCCCAAGGCCACCCTCGCAACTCTTCCCACCGAGCTCCTCCACACGCTCTTCCTCCATTCCCTGAACCCTCGCCTTCCGGAGGCCTGCCGATCACTGTGGGCTGTGCTCCAGCCGACTCGCCATCTACGCAACAACTGGGTGTCCAGCCACCTCGAGTTCTCGGCCGCTCGGCTGTTGAGGAGCCGCTTCCTAACGTCTTCGGTGGTGCACGAGTTCGAAGCTTCGTACGGAAGGCTGAAGCTGGAGGGGGTGGCGCTGCCGCTGCGCCTGCTGGACTCCACCGGCGATCCCGGAGAGGGAGCGGACGAGTTATTGCAGCTGCTGGTGGAGCGAGGAGCTAGATGGGAGGATCCCGGCGAGGCCCTCCGCGCAGCGGTGGAAGCGGGTGCTTGGAGCTTGGTCGAAAAAGTCCTGCTGGAACCAACTGTTAAGGCGGATACCGGGTGTCTCGAGATGGCGATTAGGAGCGGCGCTGCAACCGGGGTTGTTGCTCGCCTGATGGCGAGAGGTGCGGAGGCAGGGGTGGGTGTATGGAGGGCGGCAGTGGGACGCTGTGAGGAGGGGGAGACGGCGTTGCTGGAATGGTTATTGGAACGGGAGGTACCACCTGGAGAGGTGTTGGGCCTTCTAGTAGGTCGATAGGGATTGGGGCAGCGCGGATACGGAGAGGGGGGCGTGATTGACTGGCAGTGTGAGCTGAATGATACATAGAATGGTTATGGCGCTTGGGTATTCGGAGTTTCTGCGACCACATTACATTCTAATTTGCGAGTCGGGAATGGTGACGTACAAGATTCGTCGGGAATACTAGAGACAATAGGTAGACAGAAACAGAATAAAAGGACCCAGATGGAAGTGCAGTAGGATATGAAAATCAGCAAGAATTGATGCAGCGTTATCCATCAGGAAGACAATACCCACAGAAGCAATCAAGTAAAATGAACCGATAGAACGCGTAGTAAAATGAAAGAGCGGAGAATTCAAGAGATAAATGGAGTTGCAAATTGACCGTAAGAGTTTACATGTTTACCTAATGGCCATCTTCTTGGAAGGCGGCGCTGTATCCTCCTCATCGAACTCCTCAATTTCATCCTCGATCTCCTCCACATCCTCCTCAATATCGCTCCCATCCGAGCCCTCTTCATCCGAGTCCTTAACTCTGGCAAAGGCTGAGAGGGCGGTGGCGCTGGAGGTGCTGGCGGCTTTCCTCTTGGCTGAAAGAGAACCCTGCATCTTTTCCATCTGCTCGTTCGTGAGAGAAATGGTGGGCTTACAAAGGTCCTCGTCAGAGACGATTTTGATCCCGTTGAAGTGACTCCATCCTATGGCTGCAATCCTGTTCTTAACGAACCACGAGACCTTGCTATGGGCAAGCTTTGCATCCTCGTCCGGGTACATCCAGTACATGACTGCTTCCGGCTCATACCAGCGACCTTGCGCACGCTCGAAGCTGACCTCGCTGAGGGTGCCGGGATCGGTTAGGGGACACCAGATCACCGTGCCGCCCTCCCGCGGGTCGTGACAACGCATCCGAAAGGGCAACTGCGCAAAGATCTCGGGCTTGACCATGTTCTTCTTTTCTTTGGCGTTGTTGGCCTTGTAGTAAATGCTGCCGACCATGTTGATCCAGGTCTTCCCCTTGCATTCCTCGGAGGGATTGGTCAGCGCGTAGATGTGATCCAGTACCAAAACGTAGTCTCGACCGGGGTTGGTGGGATCCAAGATGCGAACTGGGTCGCCAATGAAAATCTTCTCCGCTCCAAGGAACATCCCGTTGAAAATGTGCGCCTTGTTCTCCGCGGTCGGATGGCTTTCATCGACTCTTTCGGGTGGCGTTGTGCTGACGATGTACTCGAAGAGACTGAACGACTTCGTAATCTCACGAGCCCCATCAACAGATGGGTGTTCCCTCCTCTTGTTCTTGCCCGCGGGAGGCTGAATGAAGTCGGGCCGAGACAACCACGGCTTTATGAAATACTGTCGCACATTCTCAAACGTCTTGCCGGGCGTTGTCTCGCCTGCACCACTGCACAGCTGGATTTTGTAGGTTGATGCATCGTTTTTGGCGTACCACGGGGGAGTGCTACTCATATTGATGCTTGCGAACCCGCCGGCATTCTGAGGGGGGCGGAACGGAGGATTGTCCGAAGGCTTTTCGAGGACGAGGCCGGCTGCCCACAACTCCGAATCGGCAATGTCGACGGTCTCGTACAAGTCCTTCTCCTCTCCAGTCCAGACCCAAACAACTTCTCCCTTGCGGGCAACCCATCCAGACACTCCCTGCTCTCCCAGTCGCTCCAGAGCCGCAGCGTGACTCCGCGCCTGAAGGATGCCTTCCATCGTAATCGTTCTAGCTGCCGTTTTTCCAGAGGCCCGAGGCGGGCAGAGGCAGTACTTGCAGACACAGGGCTTTGCAGCGGTTTGGCTCTTTGGGTCGTAGGTGGATAGGTAGATGATATGCGGGATGAATTCTGCCGGCGAGCGGAAGCGAGCAGAATTCGGGTGTCCATACAAGTACGTGTCCCTCCTGACCGTTTTGGTTTCTCCCTGGCACACATCGGATTAGATTCGTTTTTACCACGGCTCTCCCGTGCTTTAGCAGGGGAGAAGCGGAGTAGTACAACATACTTTCTTTCCCTTGAGGTGTTCGAACAATTGGTAGCCCGAGGGAAGAGCGCTCAAGACGAACTCCACCCCCTCAATCTTCTCCTCAGGGGCGAACTCTTCCACCAGCGCCATCGCACACTTAGTGCGCCAGAGCAGGTCCTTGAGCTCGCCCTCGGGGACTGGGCAAAAGTAGCTCCAACTTCCGTCTGCTTCGGTTCCATCTTCCTTCGTCAAGATAGTCGGATAATGCGCATCGCAGCCGTCGGAGTATCCGGTGCTCAACTGTGCATATTTTATTATGGTTCGAGCCATGTTGACTTTTCTCTTGCGTGCGCGATGATGTGTGGTGGTTAGAGAGGTTGTACACATAGGTCTAGACGATAGATGGTGTTGACTAGTGGTATGCTGATAGTGGAATCACGTGGAGTGGCTGTAAAGGAGGGCTGAGTTTTGTTCAGGCGCCGAGACTTGTTTGTGGAGGCACATGACTGCACTACATACTTTCTATCTACATTGTACCTTAACTGCACTAACTACCTATACACTTTATGTACTTACATTTCAATGAATCTTATTTGCTTGACTGAAGTAATATCCTCCCGATGGAATGGTCCACGCGAGTAAAGAGTCTCCTGGATGTGTACATAGCATCTTTGGAGATGGTGCCGCTGGTTGATCTGGCAACCCTTACTGTACCCACTGAGCCGCATCTCTCTATCCCGCTAGCGGCACTCCCCAAAATTCTCAGTTCGGCTCTAGCTACAGAAACAATGAGCGTCGCCCGCCCTCTCGGTCGCCTTCTGGCGTCTACACCTACGCCGCTTCGTGCCCGCACATTCACATCCACGACAGCAATCCAGTATCCCCGGGTGCCGACTGGCCCCCGCTCCCCCAACGAATCCAATGCCACCACCACCGCCGCCGCCGTCTCCCGCGGCGCAGCGATGTACACCAATGCCCAGCTTGAAGAGCTCCGCAACCACTTCAGCCCCGAGCAGCTATCCGCGCTGCTGGCGGGAGAGCAGGCGATCGACCGTGCCGACTTCTCTCGACGAGCCCCGCGTCGTAAGGGTGACCCATTCGCGCTCCCTTACCTCGACGACCTCTCCACCATTGACCCGGTCCTCGACTTCCTCCCCGAGAAGGCCACCAAGAAGATGCGATCCCTCGGCGAAACCACCACGCACGGCGGCGTGACCAAAACTCTTCCGAAGAGCTCTCTCCCGTGCTCCCAGGACCCGGACATCAAGTACGACGAAGCCGACTCGGAAGGCAGTCTCTTCCGTAAGCTAACGCAGGCGACGGGGATGCCGCTCACGGAGCTGAAGAACCTCCGCACTCGATTGATATTGACGCACTCGGTGACGAACCAGACGCGCATGGGGAAGATCCGGAAGATATATGCGTTGGCTGTCGCTGGCAACGGGAATGGGCTGCTGGGGGTTGGGGAAGGGAAGTCGGTGGAGAGCGAGGATGCGATCCGTCAGGCGACATACATGGCCATGCGGAATATGGAACCCATTCCCAGATACGAGAACAGGACCATATACGGCGATGTGGAGATCAAGCAGGGCGCGGTGGAGATGAAGATTTTTACGAGGCCTCCCGGTTTGTTCCCGTCCGCGAGACAATCTCCCCCTGTAGGCTAACATGCGGAAGGGTTCGGTGTGAGGTGCTCCGCCCACATATTCGAGATGTGTCGATGCCTCGGAATTCAAGACCTTTCCGCGCGCGTCACCCGTAGCAGGAACCCCATGAACGTTGTTAAGACATTCCTCAAGGCCCTCAAGAGCCAGCGGCTACCGGAAACCATCGCCCGTGGCCGCGGAATGAAGTTCGTCGATGTCAGGAAGGTCTACTACAGCGGTGCCCTATAGCAGTCCGTGGCAGGATGGGTCTTTGTGAGATAGGAGGGACTTGGGATTAGGGTGGTGGCTCTTTGGGTGGATTTGGCGCTGGGTAGACAGGAGCAAGAGTTTATAAAACCACATTCCTGTTTGTATGTAGGTACCGAACCGGGCCGATTACTTGTACAATCCAATCCGTCCATACGATCCCACCACCACCACCTCATCCCGTCTAGAGTAATCATGACACTTCCTCCGTAATTAGGACCAAGAAGGAGAGAGAAGAAATCCATCCTATCACATCACACCCCATGAGACACACAAATATACAACGTGAGAGTGCGAGATAGGTATAGAAAAAGAAAAGAAGAAAAGGAAGAAGAAGTCCCAACGCCCCCAACAAGATGTATAAGGAAGATGAGATCCCCGTCATTACGCCGTGAATCATTCAACTTTTTCTTCCGAGACCTGGCCGTTCCATCATCACTCACGCTCTCGCACTCGCATCTAGCACGACCAAACACCGACCATGCCGTCCCGCCTTCCTTCAACCAAGTATCCATCCTTAACCCTGACCCTATCAACAATGGAAGCCGCCTTGCTTGCGTCGTCGACCTTGAGGCCAGCGCCACAGTCCCAATGCCGGCCGTCGGTCTTATCGTAGATCTTGACGACGTTCTCGCCGACAGCGGAAACTATCCGGCGTGCGTCGAACTGCATGCTTGTAACTGGGTTGTTGTAGCCGAATGCATCGAAGATCGTACCAGTTCGAAGATCCCAAATCTGTGACGGTCAGCATGAGCGCTGGGACAAGTGCGTGGGATAGTCTTACTCGGATGCTTCTGTCTAGGGAGCCGGTTACAAGGTGCATGTCATCAAACTGCAATGCCGTGACGGGACCAGTGTGGCCGACGAGAGAGCGATGAACTTGTCCACTCCTCACTAAGTATGCGGGCATGCGCGTATTAGCGTCCAATCGCCCCCGCCAACTCAGATGCACGGTATGCACTCACAGTCCCACAGTCTGACCATCCCGTCAGCGGTCCCGCAAGCCAACGCAGCATCAAAACATTGTAGCGCACCGACAAAGTCACCAGAGTCGCCACCCGCCACCCGGCCGTTGGGGGTTCTCCACTTCCCTTCATCCATACTGCTCTGCGCAGCGGCCCAGAGAACATCAAGCGTTTGCACGCATCTACCATTTTCCAGATCCCATTGCCGTAATGTCTTATCCTCGCTACCAGAAACCAACATGTCACCTTGGAAGTAGAGGGCAGTAACCTGGTCGATGTGCGAGCCCAGGGACAAGATGTGGCATTCCGACATAGATGGCGTCATGCGTGGGTGAGCACCATCTTCCTCGTCAGGCGTGTAGCGATAGCTCTCTGCTCTGGAGAGGTCCCACAACCGAATCGATGCATCCGCGGAGCCGGTAGCCACGATATTGTCTTCAACTTGAAGACAGCGGACAGAGGCTTGGTGACCTTCCAGCATACCCAAACATCTACCGGAGCTCAGATCCCAAACCCTGATGGTATCATCCAATGCCGCTGTAACCATTGTTCCAAACGGCACATCGAAATCCAAGCATGTTATTGTGTCAGTATGGGTTTGCATATCTTTGATTGCGGCGCCTGGCTCGAGGTGTCCATGGAGCACAGGCTTCGATATTCTCCGGTTGGATTTCCGTTTCCGAGGTTGTTTGCCAGGCATTTTGTTGTAGATCGATTCAGACATGAACGAGTCACCAGCTTCGCCAGCGGTGTCTTCGGAGGAGGACGGATCGGCGCGATGGGTTGCCCCGGAACCGGTCATCTCGAGCTCATCCTCAATTTCTTCGATCTTGTTCTCAACAGCGACAACTATGCCCTGATGTCAGTAACCGCGGATGCAGCAGCAGCGAGCACATGAACGCCACTCGCCATGGAAGGGTCATCGCACTCTCGTGTTCTACCTCACTTTCCTCTTGCTCCAATTGCGCTAGTCTGTCGAAGACAATGTTCCGCATCTGGTTGAGGTTGGTAATCTTCATGTCGATCTCCCGGATTTCCGCTGAAGACATATTCTTTCTGATCGCCAGCATTTCTAGCTGTCTGGTGAGCGCCGCTTTTTCCCGTTCCATCTGCGCCAGGGTAGGCGGGCAGTCATGCATCGAGCCATTCAGACCTTCCAGCGCCTTGTGCTTGCCGGAGGATCGTCTCCGGTGCCTCGTCCTGCCGCGCTCAGTAGCCGCAAAATTCTCGTCAGGAACCGTCGCCTGAAACCCTTGGAATAGCGAGTAGGCATGCTCGGCTGCAGGAATGTTCGTGAGCATCTCATCGGGCACGTGGGTAAGCGCGCGATGCTGGATCTCAGCGGTCGACAGCTTCGATCTGACGAGCTCGGCGGGCGAGCGGTGGTTGAATGACAGCATTCGCTTCTGGATGGACGGGCGCTTCGCTAGCTGCTTTGAGATGTCGCCCATCGTGCTTGTGTAGTGATTCGGATGTCCGGCCTCCGCAAACGGACCGATAAGCTGTCCCGCGGTTGCCGTGACAGTGCGACCAAACGCCGTGAGATCGCGTCCCTGCGGGAGATAAATAGAAACGGTTAGAAAATTACATTGCTACTTGATCCGGAGGTGGGGGGCCGGTGGGGGAACACACAATGACAGTTCCCAGAGTCCCAGGGAGTTCGGGGGCGTCTGCGGAGACTAGGCGAGGATCAGGATGAACACCCGGGGGTGAGGGCTCACGGTCTGGTGGCGAGGCGGAGGAGTCCATGGCGTTGCGGTGCGAGGTACAGGGCAACCTAGAATTGGACTCCCACGAACACGCCCTGTGGGGATGGTTGAAGACAGATAGACTGTGATTGCGGTTGATGCGGTTGTTACTCGCGGAATTGGTTCTGTCCGGTTGGCTGGTTGGTTCTAGAAACTTGGATTGCGGACCGGACAGTTGTGAGTGGCCGCAGTTGCGGATGAGCAAGCAAAATGTGAAGTTGGTGGGATGGCTGTGATACGGGCGCGATGTTGGGTGGCGTATGTAGGCTAGGTGACCGAGGTGTGGCGCATGTACCAGTGGACGAGGTAGATGCATATGGAAATCTATAATTCGCCGATTTGGTTCAACGCAAACAAATAATCCAGCCGTGTGGTCTTACATACATACTCTACGTACACAAGCTTGCCTTCAGCATGCAAGCCACAGGATCGATATCAAGACTTTCTGCAAGACATTCAAGACACTTGACCCATGCGTATGCCCAGGTCTGATTCCCACGGCTGGCCGACACCTACCACATCATGAGTCCCGACCTAAAACAGTAGTCGGCGCTCGCAATAAATATCCAGCCCATATCACCAGTCAAGCAACCCGGGAGGTCCGCCCAGGCAGGCTACACCTTATCAAGCAGTCACTCAGCAACGCAGCGACAGTATATCGCAAGATCTAGCTGTCCCGAGATGTTGTCATGCTCATTCTCGGTCTCACACTTGCTGGGTTATGCAGAGTGGGTAGCCTGCTTTATTTCACGTTGATGAACATAAACACGAGATAACCATGGCCATAACACGGGGCGGCGGGGCATTGTCTATCGTGGGAGCATATAGGACTTGATCGGTCTGGGAGAGGAGGCTGAAGGGGGTCTGTCAGTGAAACATGTAACACCAAAGGATTTCCACACCGTGCAATCCATCTGAACCTGAGGCCAGACACTGAGTGGAGGTGCCCGTGACATAGCTTCCCCAGCTTCCTCTTCACTTGGCTGAAGTAGAACCCCCACGCAGTGCGCATTGCCGGATCGTGTGAGCGATATGGTCAATGTACACACATATCTCATACGGATGCAGTTAAAGGTTGGCGATTCGTGAACCGGCCCAACATCACTGAACCTCGTCGATAGCAAGACGCACGCACTCCGTATAACCCGTGATAGTGACGATGGCCAACGAAACGAGAGAAATGAATTCTCGACCCGCGACCCCGCCATCCTCATGTTCCCTTTCCTTTCACACCCGAATAATAAGAGGCATGTTTTGTTGATGTTCCCATTTCCGCAATTTTCGTTTTTAGCGATGATCCGTCACCGCGAACATAGAAAAAAAAAGCCTTGTATCGACAAAGAAAAAAGGAAGCCCCCATCGCCCAAGCCAGACCCTTACGTACCAGGGTTGGGGTTCATCTTGCGCTTTCCACCAGTCATCGTCACGTTCACGAAGCGGCGGGTGTAGCTATCGCACAAAGGATCAGCTGCGATGTCGAGATGGCGGAGAGTAAGACGAGGGAGGAAGGGACCAGGAGCTCACAGGATTCTCTTCTTGGCGCGACCCTTGGGAGTCTTGGGCTTTTCCTGGGGCTCAACCTATATAGCAGCAAGACAGTCGATCAGTACTTGCCGTGCTATCGCGAGAGCAGAGGAGGAGCATACCTTGGGAGTCTGAGACTTGACCTTACCAGCACGAGCGAGGGATCCGTGAACTTTTCCCATGATTGTGGTTGTAGTAGTAGTTGGGGGGAAACTGCTAGTCGGTTGTTCGATCAGCCTTTTGTTCCCGGCTCTTTCCTCGTCGCTTGTTCTGTAAGTATAGGTATCGTGCGGTCGCTCATAATAAGGGGAACTCCTTTCGTACCTTTGTCGATGGGCGTTGCAATGTCGTGTGGCGTGAGGTCGCTTTTGTCGTCGGGGTTTGTATGGTTGGATGGGCGGTGGTACGGTTCCGCGCCCAGTTGTTGGCGCTAAGACGTGCCCTGGTTGTGTGGACAAACAGTCACACCGAGGCTTGGCGGAGTTCGTGTGTGTGTGTGCCGCATCACCTTCGCTCGCCATTTGCCAGATCATGACGAAAGGTCTGGACTTTTGCCCCTTTCATGTTCGACAGCTTTGGACTCATGGTGGCTCACTTGCAATGCGTCTGAGAATGTCACATTAGCATGTTACCTAGCTTGTGGGTGTGGTACAGACTAAGGAGAATTCAGTTGTGACGGAGAACCTCACATGCCATTATACTACGAGAAACCCACTCCCCGTTCTCTCAAGGAGTCGAGAAATCATATACATCATATTACCGCACTCATAAAACCCCAACCAAGAAAAGTGGGTGTTACATCACCGCCGCCACTCCATCTTTACCCCTCCCATCCCCAACCCCACAAGCTCAAAGATGATCGGAGCACCCTCAACGGCCCACCAGGCAATCCCTACAAGCAATCAGCATATTCGTGTTTTAACTTCGTGTTCTTAAAAGAGGGAGTCTCACCGGCGTAGACCACCAACTTCGTAACCACCTCAACATCGTATCTAACCCGTGGCTTGAAAGGTTCAATGCGTCTAAACACTTCTCTCTCCTCTTCACCCTCACTATCCCCGCAGGCACAGTCACGCCCGCAGCCATGGTTCCCTTTGTAGAAAGCATCAATATCGACCACTCCCGTACCCATCTCCCTCTCATACATGTCTATCTCTTTCGGCTCGGGGGCAGTAGATGCAGGGTTACTCTCCCGCCGCCGCATCTCGCGGTACGCAAGTGTTTCATAGGCATCGGCGGCCGATTGTGGGCCGACCGAGTCGGAGCGTGGGCGCCGGATAGAGCGGACGAGGGAGGGAAGTTCATCGAGGGAAGGGAGAGTGTCATCCGGCAGTCGGGGGACTTTTTTATACTCTGAGGCGGAGATGAAGTCTTTGCGTGGAAGCAAGAGACCGATACGCTCGACTAGACGGTAAATTGGCGGCAGGAAGTGGTGGAATGTGGGCTTTGCGGTTCCGCGCCAGAGGAAGATGATCACGATGCCTGGAATGCGTGAGTTTCTCGGCTGCGGCGGGGGTTACCGATTGCGATCTTCTTACCTAGGATAACCCGCAGGAAGGATTTCACCAGTCCTAGTTGCTGATACTCATACGGCACCGTTCCGAGCGATGGCTCGTTCCAGCTCCATATGGTCTTTGAGTAATGCCGATTGCCAAGCTCAACGCCAAAGATAACCGCCGCAAACGCCACGCCGTCATCGAAACACGGACACGCATCTGCCGGCTCCGGATGTATTCTGACCAGGACCAAGATGCCAATCGCGATGGCCAAGATGGGAATGAAACTATCGCCAAACACGTAGGCGTCTATATCACGTTGGAACACCCATTGCACGATCGTAAGGAATGTGCCGAGGATGGTTCCGACTATCACATCCAGGAAGCCGTGCATGCCGCAATATAGGCGGCCGAAGATGATCGAGAAGGTGTATGTCGCGGCTAACAACTGTAGGCCGATACGGACATGTGGCGAAACAGCGGGCGAGGCGTTCAGCGTGAGCAGGCCGTAAAGCGCCACCGAAACGGCATTCGTCGAGTGCGTGCTGGGAAAGCCATACTCGAGCGCCGCGGACCCGGACATCGTGATCCGGTGTAGGGGTGGGGACAGCGGTCGTGGCAGACTGTGTCCAATAATCAGCTCATGCCTCTTTCTCGGGCAATTATACTTGCTCTCCCACGTACCATAGCAGATCTTTCAAAAACCCGCTGAAGAAGACCCCCGACGCCAGTACATGCACAACACTGTGGCTCGCACAACCATGTTCTCGGTTAGGCTCCTATTTTACTATCTGCGTTCGATTCCGGCATTCGCTTGGGCTTGCTGGTCACTCACCCTCTCCCGAGGTCTGTGAATCCGAACCAGAACAACATTGGTAGCATAGTCATGAAGAACGTGTGGGTTCCAAGGTTCGCCGTAAGCGCGAAGTAGGAATCGAGGAACAGCGTGCGGCAGTGCTCCTATTTCCGCACGTTCAGTCAGCAGAGAACAACGAGAGGGGAGAGGAAGGGAGCGCACCTGCATCCACGCGAGATACGGCGTCTCCCATCTCACGAGTGGCAGCAGCCGTTGCCGCGCCATATACCTCCATCGTGGCAGACGGTGTTTATCTGCACGTCACATTTCCGCCGTCAGTCCGGTTACGGTACGGAGCGGTTTTGGCTGGCGTGAGTGACGTTTGGGGAGTCGCACAATGATCCCGGGGAAGAAGGCCGGCGTCGACCTTGGTCTGACCCTTCTCGATCTCGGCGGAACATGAGTTGTTCTGGCCGTTCATGGCGGGCAATTGTCTTTTTTTCGTTTCGTCTCGTCTCGTCGTGCGAATTTGTCACCGTGGTAGGACTGAAGACCTACGGCGCGCGCGGATGATGTACATACCTACGTGAGTAGAACGGGCCTACGCAGTTCCATGTCCTGGCAACCGGCCCCCAAGCTACGTTCAATTTCTATCCGGCAGAACGGCATCTGATTCTCGTAGGCATAATCCAACCTTTGGTCATCGACACATGATCTGTGAGCGCCGTGAAGGGAACTCAGTGATTCCCCGGCTTGGACTCCACACCTAACATACGCGACTTACTTGCATCTAGTTTCGGCCCACAAATGTGGAGAAGCTCCTAGCTTCCGAAGCTTTCACATGACCACATCCTCGGCTTCCATCGGCATCATCACACGTGCTTCGTGCACAGCAGCAGCCATGTCCACCCCGATCTGGGGGAGAGGATCATCCAGCCATCCTCTTCCCCGGATCGCCGGTACCTCCTACATATATCCACCTTGTCCTTCATACCTCCGAATAATTCCACCTCGAATTCATAGTCATACACATCTTCCTCCGCCCGCCGGAACAGAAACGATGAGTGCACTCCGCCACCTCACCTGCCGTGGCACCTCCGCGCTCCTCCGGCCCACCGCCGCCGCTGCCGCCACCGTGCGGGTGGCTCCAGCACTTCGCCGAAACTACACCGAATTCACACCGGCGCCAATCTTCGCGCTCACCGAGACGGAGGAGATGCTGCGCGACTCGGTGTCCCGCTTCGCGCAGGACACGGTCCTCCCCAAGGTCCGGGAGATGGACGAAGCAGAGAAGATGGATCCAGCGATCGTGTCGCAACTCTTCGAGCAGGGTCTGATGGGCATCGAGATCCCCGAGAAGTACGGCGGGTCCGAGATGAACTTCGGTGCGTGTATCGTCGCAATCGAGGAGCTCGCGCGGGTCGACCCCAGCGTTAGCGTCCTGGTGGACGTCCACAATACCCTCGTCAACACCATCTTCAAGACGTATGCGAGCGAGCATCTCAAGAGCAAATTCCTTCCCAAGTTAGCGAGCGGCAGTGTCGGCAGTTTCTGCTTGAGCGAGCCGGCGAGCGGGAGCGATGCGTTCGCGCTGAAAACGAGAGCGACGAAGAGTCAGTCGGGAGGTTCGTACACGGTCAGCGGACAGAAGATGTGGATCACCAATGCGGCGGAGGCGGAGGTATTCATTGTGTTTGCGAACGTGGCGCCAGAGCGTGGATACAAGGGGATTTCGGCCTTCGTGCTGGAGAAGGGGATGCCCGGCTTCAACATCGCCAAGAAGGAGAAGAAACTTGGAATCAAAGCGTCGTCGACCTGTGTGCTGACCTTCGACGACGTCGAGGTCCCCGTCGAGAATCTGCTCGGGAAGGAGGGCGAGGGCTACAAATACGCCATCTCCATCCTCAACGAAGGACGGATTGGCATCGCGGCGCAGATGACGGGGCTGGCGCTCGGCGCCTGGGAAACGGCAGTCAAGTACGTCTGGAACGACCGCAAGCAGTTCGGGCAGTTTGTGGGTGACTTCCAGGGCATGCAGTTCCAGATCGCGCAGGCACGCACCGAGATCGAGGCTGCCAGGGCACTACTGTATAACGCCGTCCGCACGAAGGAATTCGGCGGAGGACGGGCGGGTGAAGGTTTCGTCCGCGAGGCGGCCATGGCGAAGCTCTACGCTTCGCAGGTCGCTGGGAAGGTGTCGTCGCTTGCCATCGAGTGGCAGGGAGGCATGGGATTTGTCAGGGAGGGGTTGAGCGAGAAATTCTGGCGGGACTCGAAGATTGGCGCCATCTACGAGGGCACCAGCAACATCCAATTGCAGACGATCGCGAAGCTGCTGCAGAACGAATACAAACGGTGAAACACGGGCGTGGCATGTTGAGCACGGGTGCGGATGGTAAGAGGAGGGAGGAAGGGGGGCGCACATACGCATTATGGAGTTGGCATGGTTGTGCATTGTTCATTCTCGCTCTGCCTTTCTTTTCTTCTCCTTCTTTCCCTATCGGTCTGTTTCTTTGTCCGGTAATCGTCGGGACTCCACTAAAATTCCCCCCCTCAATCGAATCCACTAGCTGCCATGAAACTCGCCCCTGCTCACGTGTGACGAAAACACGAGATCTCACTCTTTTACCAACCCGGCTCCTCCCCCGCCCGCCTTCCTACATGTGTACGGTTGGGACAGGCCGAGGCGGAGAGCGAGAGGGGCAACAGTGAACCGCAAGAACGGTGGACAAGGACCGGAAAAAGTGTATCTACTGAATTAATAAAATCATGCAGATCATATTGCCATGCTCTATATATGTAGGTCGCATGCAATTCCTGATTAAACAGGACCACCGGTAGATGACATCATCGACAGATGGCACATCCCGAGAGCGGCGCTGCTGGGCCATGTAGATAGTACACAGTAAAGTACTTATGTGTACCACAGATACGTGGAGGATGAACTTCGGTAATTCCTTTCTAGCTATCTAATGCAGCCGCAATGAATGCCCCTCTTTATCCCCCCTCTCTATGCAGTTCAGACTTTCCCAAAAGAAAAAAAAAAGCAATCGCATGAAACGTTTACATATTATCCACGATACCGCCTATGCAAGCCCCTCATCCAGAAACAAGAGAAGAAAACATAAACAGGACAAGACTGAGTATGCAGAAGAAAAACACCGTAACTAGAATATGTATGCATGTTATGGGAACTTATGTACAACAAGATACCCAACCCGAGTATGTTAGATGGCCGCCCACACGCCGGTACCAACACAACTGCTCTGTCCGCTGCCGACGCTGGTCGCAATACCCCAAGAATACCCTCCTCTGCTTCGCGAACTAGCCTTGCTCCCCCGTCTATCCTTCGCCACTCGGTCGTTCCAATTCCCGCCCATCCTCAGGTTCTCCATGAAGAAATTTCCAAAGAATCCTCCCGCGGCCGGCGCAGGTGCTGCAGCTGCAGTGGCGGTGGTGGAAGGCGCAATCGTCGTCGATTTCCGGTTGTAGTACGAGTGTTTACCGTTGATCAGCGGGTGGTGATGATGCCATGGTGCCGAGGAAGAAGTGGAGGTGGTGGCGGCCGAGGACGATGTCGTCGTTGGAGGTCGACCAGGCAAGCCGCAAAAACGGGATTTGAGGTACGAGAAGACGAGTCGCATGTCGAGTTCCTGCTCCCAATATTCCCGACGGAGCTGTGTGTTCTTCAGCTCGTCGGTCTCTTCGATCCCCCACAGGGAGGCATGATGCATCTCCTCCTGTCGCAGCGCGAGAGTGGGTGCGAACTGAAATCGGGGTACCGAGGATGTACCGGTTACTGTACTGATCAGCGAGGAACCGCGCGGACGCCCAGCCCTCGGTACTGTGGATTCATGGGTCGTACGAGGTTGCGGGGTCTTTGCTTCGTCTTCCTCGGAATCGTCTTCCTCGGAATCGTCTTCCTCGGAATCGGTTTCCTCTGGTGCCTTCGAGAAAGCGCCAGTTCCAGCTGGGTGGTGCGTGTAGAGGTGTACGAGCTCCCCCAGCTCCTTTGCGATCCGGTTCAGAATCCGTTCTTCGGTATCCTTCCTGAGGTGGGCATCCTCGGACGAGGAGTCGAGTTGTGCTTCCGTGGGTAGCGCCTCGCCAAAGAGTACCTCGAGAAGATTGTCATCGATGCCGATGATATCGCGAATAAAGCTTCTGGTGATCCGCTTCCAGAAAGTCTCGTTTATATCGTCCTCCTCGTCCTCGCTATACATCTCGCCATCGGTCTCCGGGATCGCCGCCTCTTCGTCCCTTTCGCCCACCCTGCTCGCCCGCTCGGGCTGTGTATTCCTCCGACCGATAATCGACAACCGTCTGCGCCTCCTCGTAGCCTTCTCGATCTCATCCATCAGCGCATGGCCCTGTTCCATCCTCCACTTCATGATCCTCGAATGTGTGTCATCCCCCTCACTGCCCCGCTCGCTCGCGGCCGCAAGCCGGAGCGACTCCTCGAGCGACCTGAATCCCGTGATGCCGGACGAAGATGCAAACGTTCCCAGGCCGTCGTGCGTCGGCAGTGTGGGGAACAACACAGCCTTATCCTCCTGATCACGAAACGCCTGCAGCGAGTCCGTTTCCGCGCCATCGAGTGACTCTTCTTCCTCCTCTCCGTCGTTCTCAAACACAGCCTCGTGGCATGTACGCTGTGGCGTCGGAGTAGCGATGATGCTTTCGAGGTCGCTCCTCGTGCCGGTGCCCGATAGAATGGTGTTCGTTCCCCCGGCGACCGAGGGAGAGAAGACGATCCATTCCTCGGTGTCGGGCGTGAATAGTGCTTGTATTTGCGACGTCCGCGTGACCGCGTCGTCATCGAGGCACGACGAGTTACGAGAGACACGCAGGAGCTGTTGGCGCTGGCGAGCTGATGCTTGGAAGGCTGCCATGATTTGGAGCGTAGATGTGTTGTATCTTTCTTTCTCGCAATGCACGGATGGAGGTGGGGAAGAGAGAAGAGACGAAGTGCGCCCTCCTTTCTTTCGCGAGAGTTGCGGGGTATTGTTGACTTTGACCGAGACGGTGGTGGCTCGGACGAGAAACAACAGCTGCTCTGGTGGGACGGGAGCTGCAGGTATGTAGATACGCAGCCAGATGCAGGAATATGACCAGGCGTAATATGTAACAATCGAAACTTTAGAAAGGCCGGCGAGACTGTGCTGCAGGTTCGAAAGTGCTGCCGCTGCAAGCCCGAAAAGCGCATCAGCGTGCCTGAAGCAGAGACTCTATGTACTCCAGATGCAACAAGAAGGGTGTATGCACGCACCTATCGCCACTACCCAAGGCAAGATCCGAGAGCGGTCGTGAGTTATATTGATGGCGATGGGCGCAGCGAGGAGACGACTTTTTTCCGTGTAAATCCGTGTGCAAAACGGCGTTCAGAGATCAGTAGTTCGAGTTGATCCTCCCAGTACGCGGTACACTACTCTCCGTGGGGGACGTACGCACCAGATAGCCCATCAGCGAACGACTGACTGGTCGGCATCAGGAGGCCAGTCATGGCAGGGTTCTGGTAGGTATAGATAGGTACATATTTATCTAGTGTTTCTCCGCTCGTTATATGTACAAACCGAGCCAAACCACGACGCCTTTGCCAGGGTTGAATGGCCCCTCCACTCTCGCGCTGGAGCACGCCCACCCTCCAAACACCGCTAACGCCAACTTTCCGCCTGATGGAAGTTCTGGGCAACTCCTACTAGCATACACCTACATCGTCCGTCTACACTCGTAGCTTAAGTAGTGGCTACCCTAGGGTACATGCCGTACTCACGCCTCGTTCTCAGTTCAGCGACGGGACGGGACCCAGAATAGGCACCGGTACATAGCACGCTTGTACGTTTTAAGGCGGCCTGCACATCCAGCCCAGCCCGACAGAATTACTCAGTGGTATGTAGCTGATGTTGAATATGTTCCTCTTCAGATTCAGCGACTCGGGGCCGAACGACATCGCAGCTCAAACGGAGAACCATCGAGAGTGGGTACGGTACATCCTCGTGGGGGTAAGACTTTCCCGCTCTCCGAGTGCGCCGTGCACCGGACCACTTGTCGACAACGAATGGTACACAGAAATGGTTGCACACCTGGGTCTGTTCAAACTCGAGACATAGCGGGCCTCGAACCCGATCACGACATATCATGCCGGACTACTGCGTGTGGCCTTACCGTTCCGAGCTTGGCTCCGTCGGTATCTACATACATATCCTTTTTCCGCCCGTCAAGAATTGCCCTTTGACGGAACCGCACGTTGCAGCGGTTTGGGGCCGTTTACGTATCCAGGGGGCTTTGTTTGGGTGGAGTTTCGAACAGCCTTATCTGCACTTATCTACTTTTGACGTACGGGTACGTAAGCAACGGGTGGCGAGGCGGCGATGGCCAGCGCGAATTGTTTCTTCTGCTGCGCTACAAACCCGGCAGCGCATGCGCGCAACAGACCTGGATATTGTTGTTTCCCTCATGTAGTGTGCACGTATCTGCTGCGGGAATTCTACATAGAGCCGATTTATCCTACATCCCCTGTTGCTACCAGTTAAGTCCGACAGGCTATTGTTATCGAGCTGCGTGTCTGCTCGCACTAGACGGGCCATCCGAACAGAATAATCCATTTAGGCGGATGTCCTTATGCATAAAGCATCACTCGACTGCCTCGCATCACTCGCTTGCATGGTCATCTTCGGCAATTGATATACGAGGGGTGGAATGGATGGGCTACACGGATTGGTATGGGAGGCGACGGATGCTGCCCCCCAGGTCTCTAGCCAAATCAGACGCGAGATCGCAGAGAAGAAGTGGGAGGAAGCGAGGAGCTGGTCGGAGGGGAGGATCAGGAGGAAGAATCGCTTCAAGATCCGAGCCCTCCTCGCGGACGAGCGGTGCACCTAGTCAATCCTAAACTTCCTACGCACCACCGGAGTGGGAAGTAGGGTGGGACCCAGAGCAGTGCCTCCAAAACCGGGCGAGAAACCAACCGAAGATGGGGACGAAGGGGCCTCTGAGCACGGAAGAAAGGACGAGCAGGAGGACGAGGAACTGGAAGGCAAGAGGAGCACGAACGAGGGGAGAAGTAGGAGAAGGGAGCAAGGAAGCCCCTTTCCGTTGTCTTTTCCTTGGTCGAGATACAAGTTACCTGTCGTTACTTCTTATTCTTCTTTTCCATTTTTATTTTGGGAGAGGCCAGGCGGGGGCAGGGGGAGTTGCCACGGGCCGCCAGCAGACTGTGAAAGGTCGTGGCGGACGGTGAACGGGACAGGACTGTATATGATATTGCCATAATCCGGTGGGGTCGCATGCGATCAATGAATTATCATCACCACCACCATCATCGGCAATTGATGTTCTCCCTCTCTCTTTCTCGCTTCAGTAATAGAAGGTAGATGCATGGGTTGCTATGGTCTGGATGGGCCGCACAATTACTGAGTAAACAGAATCTACATACTTGGCTTGTCGGTGTTGGGGTGCAGCCAGCAATCTGCAGTGGAAGGCGACATGAGCGAGCAAAGGACCGGCCAGTCCGTAGGATAGAATAATCGCCGACACAATGACCCGTGAGGGGAGCAACAGTCCACCCCCTTTCAGCGGGCCCGAACAGGCCGCCCGAACACCCTATCCACCGCCTACGCATAGCGCCTCGAGGACGTACTTCGCCGCCTGTTTTGCAATCGGAAAACACCCATTCATTGACGCGAGCCCAACTCTTCCCCACACACGACCCTACACCCCCAAAAACGCGTCTATGTACTTACCTCCCTATTCGCGGTTCCACCCCATCGGATGCGGAGTCGATATGTATGTAAAATCGGCGTCTTTGCCGCCCCACTCTCGCTTCATTAACCGCTGTTTGCCGAAAAAAAGTTATGTGCTTCCACCATATCCATGCGAATATGCAGGTATCTAATCCTGCCACAAATGCATCGTCTAGCCAATCGTGAGTGGTAGTTGACTTGTGAAGATTGCTCTGGACCGCTTCGTACTGCGCTCGTCCGTTGACGTCGCACGAGAGCCCAAGAGCTCGAAACCCAGTGCAGTGGGTTGGGGGTTTAGGGTTCCAATTGTCTGCGTACTGTCGTGAATGGGTATTTCGTGTCCAAAAAGTCCTTCAACATTGGGAGATCCGATAGAAAATCTTGATTAGTATCCCTTTGTCCGGCAAAATGGTGGAAAGTGTGTGGTGCATTGGCGCCTCGCTTGGTGACTAATACTGTCGAGTGATATCAAAATCATGCAGATACCGCCGCGCCTCCGCTATGCCACTTATCCCAGCATTCTCCTCCCTCAGGCGCACAAAGCGCTGTGGCAGGTTGACATCCAGTACACCCGTACTTCACCAGCTTCGGAGCTTGCCGGCCACCCTTAGTCTTTTTAAACTCAAATCTACATACAATGCATCTACACTTCTTCGCCATTGTAACCAACTTAAGTCTCCCATCAGCGTTGCTCATAGATACATCTAACGCGCGTGCGCATTCCAAATCCTCAGTCCTAGCATAGAATACAAAACGGCCCGTCTTCTTCACATACGTGCGGAGTACTCTCAGCTTCCTCGGTATCTTGGTGCCCATGAGCTCTTTGGCAAGTAGTCGACGGAAGTTGGCAGCTGAGCAAGCCTGACGAAAGGGTGCGGTAGCTGGATTGCAACCGGTATCGATGGCCTCAAGGAAAGCTTCATCGATATGCGAGTTGACTAGAGAGATGTCGAGGGGAAAGAAGAATAGGCACAACCGTTCCGTTCGTATCTTCTGGGTGGCAGTGAACCCTTCGGCATATTGACGAACGCTCAGGACCAATATCTATTCGGTACATTGCGGTACTTTTGCAACACTCAGGAATCACGACCAGATAGTTGGACCTAGGAAACGCTTCAGCTTGGTGACAGTCAACGGCCTCCGTTCTCGTTGAAGGTCTCGAAGCTCGGGCAGTATCTACGCTGTAATGGAGGTGGACACGACTTTATGCTCTGTCCAAGTACAGAACCTCCCATTTTTCGTACACTAGCTAAACAAATTTCGTACCCCCTGCATAGTTCTAGTTCTATTAGCGTCTCCGCAGGTACATGCCTGCCAAACATGCGATTGCTTCTGCCGCAGCAAGATATTGGGCGTTACTGAAGGCGGACAGAGTCAGTGACTTAATGTTGAATGATAGTCCATGGGTGAGCGCTGAATGCTAAAAAAAAAAGAAATACATACAGTGGCTGCCGGCTTGAGGTGCATGGAATCTTGATGCGGTACGTACGCGAGCAGGCAATGCCGATTATAGTTACCAACCGTCCAGCCAGCGGCGCACATCTATCCTGTACCCTGCTTTGTCGATTCACCTCCCCTCCACGTTCCAGATCTCCAAATCTTTCCGGCTGTCGACGTTGGTTTTCTTTCCCCCGTGATTATCTACGCTTGGATTTCCATCTCGCAGCTTCTCCCCCCCGGCCAAAGGTATCATACTCCCGAGCACGATCGAGCATGAGCAGTACCAGTCCGCGGGTTTCCGTTCGTGGGAGTAAACGCATACACACCCGCGTCCCGGGAGGTATGTGTGAAATGCTTCCATCCGATACTGGGACGCGTCGATGATAACCCGCTCCTTGAGTAGCCATGGGCTCCTCGAGAAAAGACAATAGGGCGACATGCATACAGCTGTTCACGCCAGAGCAGATTATTATCAGATGCACACACGAGGACCCAGGTTCGCTATCCTACCGTCGGACGTTGATGCATGCAGTCATGTGGAGCAATGGTTCCATCTTGCGAGTTCGCTTTCTTGGGGGGAGCGAATACCTCCAAAGGAAGGTACGTACATACGTCAACCAGCTCCCCCTATGGGGCTCCAGATTGTGTTAACGAGCTAACACGTGCAACGCGGTGAAGGTCAAGGACTATGCAGCCGAGTGGGCGGTTCACGCGCACATCCATCTCGAGTGGGTCACCAGCGGCGACGCAGAGATCCGCATCTCTTTCTCGAGAGGTGGCTTCTGGTCGTTTGTCGGGAAGGGGTGTCTGAATGTACCGTCAGGTCAGCCAACGATGAACCTGGCGCTGTCGGACGAGATCGAGGAGGCCACATTGAAGGCCAAAATACTCCACGAGTTTGGCCACGCACTCGGATGCATCCACGAGGACCCATTGCCCGACAGCAACGTCCCTTGGGAGAACGAAGCGGTGTATGACTACTATGAAAAGTGGTGGTGGAATGATGAATCCAGCTCCAACACCATGCCGGCCGAAACCGGAGTGACCCCCGCTTCAAGGGTCTCCGATGCAGAGTCGATCATGCTCTACCCTATTCCTTCACTTCCCGAACAGGGCACAAATGCTACTGGTTGGAATAGCCGCCTCTCGGACATGGACAAGCTTTTCATCGGCAAGGTTTACCCGCGGAGATATGACCTCGCAATCGGCTGCATAGGGATCGCCTACCAGACCCTTCCAGGCACGAAGTACTCGACAGTTCTCTGGTTCAACCGGAGAACCTGCAGCATTCCCCCGCGAATTGTTACTTGCCTGAACATGCTGGACATGTGCGGCTGCCCAGTCAACCGCCTTCGCATCCGCACGTTTGCCGACGCAATCAATGCCGAGAAATTCACACTTCACATCGACAGCTGGGACAAAACCGTGTTGTACAACGCCAGGGTTTCGTGGCTGAAGATCTCTGATCAGTTAGATATCCAGTGCGGTATCTTTTGCACTAAAACGGTTCGGTCATGCGACAAGCCCGGGAACGTCCAGGCAACAGTCAAGTTCGACCGCCCATTCCCCAGGCCGCCTACCGTGTTTGTGGGGCTGAGTGGCTTCGACATTGCCAAAAATTGGCAAATCCACCTGTACACATCAAATGTTGGCTGCGATGGATTCGACATTCATTTCGACGCCCAGAATCAAACCACGAAGCTCCATGCGGCTCAAGCGGTTTGGATCGCATTTCCAGCCGGCAGAGCTGGAATCTTGGCTGGGGACTTTAACGGACAAAAAACCAGCGGCTGGAAGGGGTCAGTTATGTTCCCAGAGCCATTCGGCCGTATCCCGAATGTATTCACTGCCTTCACGAAAATCGACGCCTCCAGTGCCCGCAACCTTCGGGTACGCTTGGACACACGTGTGCTCGAAACTCACATGGAATGGTGGATAGCAACCTGGGCAGACACAGAACTTTTCGAAATCAACGTTTCGTATCTGGTAGTTGACACCTAAACGGAGAGTGCATTGACCTGTGAGTTATGTGGTTCTGGCTTGTGTCGGAGGAAGGGGCTAATACTGCCGATCCGTCCGCAGGATCACCAAGGGCTTCTGAGATATGTAGCCGGCTGCAGGAGCGATTCTCTTGAGAGAGTGTGAGGGTAAATGGCGGTTAAGCACTACAGCAAGAGGGCAGGGCACGAAGGGGGTATGGAGGCAACTATCTCCTTACCGATGGGGAAGGCACTGGAGTGTGCGGGGCTTCTGTTAATTACTGCGGATTTCAGGCCTAACTACCATTGTTTGTCTCGCCGGCGGTATTTCTGCTTCCTGCAGGGCCAACCCTGAAACTCATATTCATTCTGGAGAGCATCGGTTCTCTCTCGCTGTGTGCCACAAACTGCAACCTAATATTGCCGGTACATAGGTACAATATGTAACCACATACCACCAGCCAGCGCCCGCACAGCCGACAGCCTTAAGCTTCGCGGCCAGCTCAAGCCATGCCAGAGAGAAGGAGCGGCATAACATCTGGCGGATTCAATCTTACCTCGTAAATATCTGGGCGAATACCGAACGTCGAAACAAAATTCCCATCGCTGTCTGGCAAGACGAATGAGATTCCACTCTGATATGCCCCCGCGAGCGAGCACAGAACGAACGACGTACAAGTTGAGGCTAGTTACAGCAGCTGCCTCCTTCTCTGCGCGGAGATGTGCCAACCTAGCACTTGCGTGCGTAGGGCAATGAGGTCGACTATCGTATCGTATCACGTGACTGCAATCTGCGGCCATGCTGTTGGGTGTACAGGAGATACCGAGGGGATCTCTTCTACACACGCTGATGGTGGGTAGATATAGGGCGTCCGCTTGGTGGTAACTCACACCGCCGAAACCTTCGATTCGCCATCACCGCCAAGCTAGGTAAGCCGGAACCGCAACCCCAGATCATCCAATATATCCGTCAGTCGTGTCTTGCAGAGTCAGCTCCGCCGCACCCCGCGCAACGCCGATTACGACCGTATGGGCTATATGATGTGCAATATCCAATCCCACCC
>Ga0307508_10000528_pt1 | contig 45388 bp, 26 predicted proteins | sample 9_EM_MG_FD_203089 | JGI IMG/M metagenome (GOLD analysis project Ga0307508, IMG submission 203089) | Populus trichocarpa ectomycorrhiza microbial communities from riparian zone in the Pacific Northwest, United States - 9_EM | ecosystem: Host-associated > Plants > Roots > Unclassified | place... | reverse complement strand
GCCCCCCCGGGCACGTCGGCGCGGATCGAGTGCGGCGTCGATGAGGCTGACTCGGAGGCCGTGAGGGGATTTTCCGAGGGCGACGGGCGCTGGGCGGCGGATCGGGGGAGCTTTGGGGGAGGGGGAGGTTGACGGGGATTTGGAGCTGCTGCGGAGAGCGAGGAAGTGGATCCTGAGCGATGAGGTTGGGGGGGGGGGGAGTGGTACGGGGCTGGGAGGTGTGAGCGGCTTCTTGTGCTCGCTGCGTCCGTCGTCCGGGGGGGGGCAGCAGTGCCGGGGGCTTCCTGGTGCCGTGCTGGGGGCGGTGCGGCGCGGCGGATCGCGGCGGCGGGCGCGCTGGCGAGCTGCGATCGGAGCAGCCGGCGCTCGCGGGCAGCATCGCTCGCGTCGGCTGCTGCACGCTGCCCTCCGCGGCGGGCGACGCCGTCCAGCCCGCCGCGCCATCGCCATCGCACAGCAGCCGCAGCGCGGCCCCGCAGCCGTTCGTGCCGCCGGCCTCCTGCGCGACTCCGCAGTCCGCCCCCGCCGCCGTCTGCGCGCTCCTCTGTCGCCGTCTCCGCTGCGGTCTCCGTTGCGGTCTCCGTCGCCGTCTCCGTCGCCGTCTTCGCGCTCGCGCCCGTCCCCCGCCGCCGTCCAGCCACCGCCACCGCCACCGCCATCGCCTCGTGTTCGCCTGCGCGGAACCTGCCGCGCCAAGCCGCCGCGACGAACCCCATGCTGGGTGCCGTGCTGCGCCGCGCGCATTGCTGGCGGCTGAGTCGACTCAGCCTCGCCGTCGCGGCAGCTTCCGTCCTCCTCGTCGGCCGTTCCTTCCGTTCTCTCCGCGCCCATCCCCTATGTCTACTCTATATCTCCTGTCCGCGTCTGTATTGTCTGTAGGGTATCGATGTATCTACACAGCCCCCCCTCCTGCGTGTCTCCTCGTCCCGTTCTGCAGCACCGAGCGCGGACGGAAGGCCGAGGATGGCCGTCGCCCCCCCGCCCCCAATCGGCACGACCTCCCTCCTACCGCGAAAACTCATGCATCCGCCACCTCCGGGCGAAGCATGAACTACTAGGTTCGATGGACACCTGCGCAATGCACGGGCGGGGGGGGGGGAGGGGAAGAGTGCGGGATGAGACGCGAGGGCGCGGTACATGGGTAAAGTAAGTTATGCAGATATTCGGTTTTTTTTTCTTCGTTTTTTCTTTTTCTTTTTCTTTTTTTCTTTTTTCGCTTCTTCTTTTCGCTTCTTCCGTGTGTGCTTCTAGATACATACATACATCATAGAGTACGCGATTCGTTTCCCTCTTGTGTCTCTTCTTTCTTTTTTCTTCCATTTTTTCTTCCATTTTTTTTTCCCATTTTTTTTTTCTTTCATTTACTCTTTTCTTCTCGGTTTCGTTCCGTTTCGTTTCGTTTCTTCTTTTCTTTTTGTTGGTTCCTTTTTCTTCTTTCTCTTTTCTTTTCTTTTTCTTTCTTTTTTTCTTTCTTTTTTTCTTTCTTTTTTTCTTTCTTTTTTCTTTCTCCTTCTTTTTTCCTTCTTCGTTTCTTTTTCCTTCTTTTTTCTTTCTTCGTTTCATTCCCTTTTTTTTCTTTTTTTCTTTTTTTGGGGGGGCTTCCGTTCCTTCCCACTCCAGGAGCAGAGCAATCCCCCCCCATCACTGGCTCCGTGCTGGCGATGAGGACGAAGGGCGGAGTGCGCGGGCGCTCACTCGGCGACCTGGGCGTGCCGACTGTCTGTCTGTCGCGACCCGCCATGATCCGACAACAGCTAGCGGGGCCACCAGCGAGCACTCGGAAGGAGCCAGTCCGCCGCCGACCCGCCGGCAACGCCAACAGCCGGGACGAGGGACGGGACGGAGAACCAAGGGAAGGCGGCATGCGTGAACCGCACAGAACAGGCATGCGGAAGAGAGCCAGTGGCACGCACACTCCTCACGAGCGCCAAGGCAGGCCAGGCCGGATGCTGCAGGAGTCGGGGCTAACATATACGCAGAGGCAGATGGCAGAGCCGTCGCGGTTTGTTCCGAGCGCGCGAGAGAACCGACAGGGAAGACGGAGCCGGTACATGGCCGGCAGGCGCGCAGGGGAGGCGAGTGCAGCGCAGCGCAGGGATGGGAGTGAGGGCGAAGGGATGGATGGGCTGGGAAGGATGCGGTGCGGACTACATAGATAGCCTCGGCTGGCCGACGGACAACAAGCTGACGGGCACACTGTCCGCCGCTGCTCCCGGCGGAGGCAAATCGGCATCGCTCGACAGCTTCGCGACACCCGCGGCGTTTCCGCACAGGTACGGCGGCGCGGATCACTCGGCGCGCGTCTGTTCGCCCCCACCCCCATCCGCTACGTTCGCTCCTATGTACGTACACACCGCAGCGCTGCCTGCGCACGTGCTCCCCTTCAGAACCCCCTCTCGACGACCGCGCCCTTGGCCCGCGCCGGCGCGTACTCGATCCACCGTGCCGTGTGGCGCACGACGCACCGGCCCGGGTTCATCACATGGCAGCCCTCGTACGTGACCGTGAACGGCTGCGCGGCGGCGTCAACGAGGAACATCTGTTGTTTCCCGCACGTTAGCGGCCGTGCGCGGAGGATGCGGGGGCGGGGGCGGGACTTACGGCCGTGGGCAGCGGGCAGAGGCTGAGCGTGTGCGGCGCGAAGTCCCACAGAACGGGCCGCTTCGCCACCGGGAACGGCGAGAGCTGGCCCTGGTCCAGCAGCGTCTTGACGAGCTTCCTCGCCAGCGCGACGTCCTCGCTCGCTGCCGCCGTCGGGCGCGGCGCCGGCGTGCCGTCGCCTTCGATCTCCATGTCGTCCGCCGCCGCCGGCTTGCCGAAGCGGATCGCCGAGCGCTGGAGACGCGCGACGACGTCGTCCCGGCACACCACGACCTCGGACGCAAAGTAGCCGAGCCGGCACGGGTTGCTGCAGCAGCGGACGTCCTTCGCGACGCGCTTGACGCGGTTGAGGAGGACCTCCGGCACGGACCTGCGCGGGAACGCCGTCGTGCTGCCGCCGGCGAAGTGCGATGCCCACGGATCGTTGTCGCCGGGGACGAACAGCAGCGTCGACCGCGTGCAGATGTCGGGGAAGTCGGCGAGCAGCGCCGCGAGCGCGTCGAACGTCTCCTTGTAGCCGCGGATCGCGCTAGTGTCCCCCGGCGCGATGGCGATCGACGAGAAGTTGCCCGCGAGGACGAACAGCATCGGCGGGTCGTCGGCGTAGTGTGCAAACAGCCGGCGCAGTGCCTGGAGCGTCCGCGGAGTGTCGAGCGTCAGTTCCGCGGCCGCAACCCACCGCACGTGCGTCAGCGCCGCCTGCAGCTGCCGCATCGTGCGCCCCTGCTGGCCGCCGTGGCTGGCCGAGGACATGTCGAGCGTGATCCCCGTGCCCAGGAAGTCGACGTGGCCGTAGATCTCGGCGCTGGCCTCGCGGCGCTCCGGCGGCGGCGACAGCACAGTGAACACGGTGAAGCGGCCGTCTTCCTCGTACACGCCGTCGACGATCACGAACATCCCCGGACAGAACCAATTGGCGTTCGCGTCCGGCAGCGGCTGCGCGACCGCCATGTCGAGCGTGATGTCGCCCGTGGGGTCGTAGAGCGACAGAGTCCCCGCTGGCGAGTGGCCGAGCATGCCGAAGAGCAGGAAGCTCTTGCCCGCCCGCCCCAGCAGCGCCGATATCGGCGTGAGCCTGTAGCTGGATGTCGGCGCGGACGCGGTGGCCTTGCTGTAGGTGGGCGTGAGGAAGGACTCGTTTCGTAGCAGCCGCGAGTGCAAGACGTGGTATCGCGAGCGGAACAGTGTGGTTTTCGCTGTCGGCGGCGGGAACAGCGATGGTTTCTGGCCACTGTCGCTCCCGGTCAGCCGCGCCACCCCCCAACACACGATGCGGGGCCGGAGAGAGATACCGCTCAAACATCTTCTTCGCCGCGCTGTAGACGATCTTCGGCTGGTCGAATGCATCGACGACGTGGAAGAACTCCCTCGGGTCGACGCTGTCCTCAATCTCGCCCCTCTCCTCGTCCGCCATCTCGGCGTCGGGTGCGGCGCCGCTGCCGCCTCCCATGAGCATGCTGCTCGGGATCTCGGCGCCCATCTCGACGAAACTCGAAGTGCTCCTGCTCAGGCCGGGCGTGCGGTCCACGGCCGCCGGCACGTCCAGTCCCCTGAGCACGGACTTGAGCGTGTCGCCGCCGTCCACGAGGATCCTGCCGGCGGCCTCGGCCCTCTTCCATCGGCGGGCGACCTCGTCGAGCACCTTCTCGCCGGCGCCGGAGTCGCGCCAGTCGGCACCGCACTTGCGGCCGACGAACTGGCAGAGCAGCGCCAACGCATCCGACTTGAGCGTCAGGCTGTGCTTCTTCGTGAACACGCGGAAAGCGATCGGCCGCAGGACCGCGAGCGGGATCTCGACCGCGAGGACGCGCGGCGGCGGCGGCGCTGGACTGCCTCGCAGCGGCGCCGACGACGACGGCGGGAGCGGCACGAACGGGTCGCTGGTGAGCTCGCTGGACGGGGGGGCCGGCGCCTGTCGCAAAAAGGACGTGAGCGCCGTCTTTGGCTTGCATGGTGGCTGCGGAGGCATTTCGTCGCAATTGCTTTTGGGTCGACCGTATTCCGATGTGTGTCTCGCAGACTCTGAGTCTCTGTTGTGTGAGAAGACGCGACGCGTGTAGTGTGTGTAACCAAGCGGTCTTGGCGCACGCGGACGATCGCGCTCCCAGCTCCGTCGCCGTCCTCCGCTGCACGGAATCCTCTTCCGTTCCCATTCTCTCACTCACCCGTTGATTTCTCTCCCAAACATCCCAAACACACGAACGCCAAACACCGCTCCCACAAACCCACACCCACCACAACCAGACGCAATGGCGGCCAACAATGAACAGCTCGCGGAGCTCACCTCCCTCAAGGCCCGCGCCCTGAAGGCCTACGCGACGAAGGACTACCCCCAGTCGGCGGACCTGTACGCGCAGGCCTGCACGCTGCAAACCGAGATCCACGGCGACGGCAATCCGTCAAACGCGCACCTCCTGTACCTCTACGGCCGCTCGCTGTACCAAGTCGCGATCCAGAAGAGCGACGTTCTCGGCGGCGCCGCGCCCGAGGAGAAGGAAGACACGTCTGCAGAAGCGAGCGGCAGCGGCAGCACGACGGGGAAAGGAAAGGGGAAGGACCAGGAACCCCTTGCGAAGAAGGGGGAGGACGCGAAGAACCCCGCCGGATTGTTCCAGTTCTCTGGCGACGGAGAGTACGGCGACGACGAGGAGGAGGGCGACGACGAGGAAGGCGGCGACGAGAGCGGCGACGAGGTGGACGACGAGATGGGCCTGGCCTGGGACGTCCTGGACTTGGCGCGCGTCCTCTTCGAGAAGCAGCTCGCGCCGGCTGACGACGACGCCCCGGCCACGTCATCCACCGCACCCACCCTCTCCGCGCAGCAGCTCACCGACACCAAGACGATGCTCTCCGATGTGTACGATCTGCTCGGCGAGGTCTCGCTCGAATCCGAGAACTTCTCGCAGGCGACGAAGGACTTTGACTGCGCGCTCACGCTCAAACACGAGCTCTACCCGCTCGAGTCGACCTTCATCTCGGAGGCGGAGTACAAGATGGCGCTCGCGCTCGAGTTCTCGGCCCAGGATGCCGACATGTCCAGCGAGGAGGCGCAGAAGCTGCGCGACGCGGCGGCAGCCCACCTCGAGAAATCGATCGAGACCTGCTATGCGCGCATCAAGGTCGAGGAGGCCAAGATCACCGACGACCCCGACACCGACCACGCCAAGGAGACGAAGGAGATCCAGAACGTCAGGGAGATGATCGTCGAGCTGAAGCAGCGTCTGCATGATCTCAGGAACCCCGCCGTCGAGGAGGCGGAGGACAACGAGATGTTCCAGGGTCTGCTCGGACAGATCCTCGGCGGCGGCCAGGACCCGCTGCTGGCCAAGGAGGCGCTGGAGAAGGCCGTGAAGGGTGCGAACGATCTTACCACGCTGGTCAGGAAGAAGCCTGCCCCCGCCCCGAGTGGCGGCAAGGGTAAGCGGAAGCTCGACGACGTCGCGGAAGAAGCCGAGGAGGAGGGTGGGGAGGAGGAGGCGAGCAAGAAGGTCAAGGTCGAGGCCGACGAGGCCGAGGTCGGAGATGGGGAGGATGCGAGTGAGACCGCCCAGGCCGAAGATGGTGAGGAGGCGGCCAGCACGGAGGCCGAGGCCGAGGACGAGGACGAGGCCGAGGACGGAGAGGAGGAGGCGTAAGGGTGACTGATCTGGATCTTTTCAAAAAAAAAAAATCCCGTACACTGTGTCACTTCTAGTTCGCATGTTTTAGTAGTATTTTCTTTCTTTATTCTCTGGTCCGGACGGATGGACGGCACGAATGATGACCAAGTGCAAATGCTTCTTCGTGTCGCGGGGAGTGCCGATGGTGACTTCACTTATGCTAACGGCACATCACCAACCATAGCAGTCTCTCACCCATCCTTCCCCCACAGGCATGTGTCTGCACATCGGCCTTGCCGGTCGTGCTGCGGGTCCAGTCGCACGAGGACATCGCCGGAGCTCAATCACGATACTCGACTTCTTCCGCCGGAGAGTGGCAAGGTCTCTTCGGAGCCGGACTAGTTTTTTTTTTGGTTTGAGCATTAATCGCATGCGACCTACTGTATCTAGATCCTGGCGATGTATATACGTCGGCTCCCGTCCACTGTCTCAGCCCCGACCTCGGTCAGTCCGCGGGCGGCTCGTTGTGGCTTCCCCTCCCCTCCGCCCCGGCCTACCCCTAACATATGAACCGTGCACCCCTCCACGCTCCTAACCTCGTTTCCTAACCCCATTCTCAGCCCCCAGCTTCTCCGCCTTCTCTTCCCGTTCCTTAGGTTCCCCCCTTTGGACATCCGCCTCAGTCGTGTCCGGCATACGCCGCCCCATATCACTAGTGGCAAGGAAGTAAAGGATCGCCTAGCTACACCGCTTATTGGCGAAGAGCTGGACTGGCCTGGATCAGGTCGGCGACGGACCGGGAAAACGAGTGAGGCCTTATGATTCCGCACCATCCCGTTGGCTTTTGCGGGGAACGATCGGTCACCATCACAACAAGGGACGGGAAGATCGTACACAACAGACCATTAGGAAGAGGAGAGGAACAAGGTTATCTAAAAATTCTGTCGATCAGAGAACAGATGGTGGGGCTGTAGGCGAAATCATGTGGGCATTCCTTGCCTCTCGAATGGGTTTCCGCATTTTGGGTAAGCGGAATCGGACGCCCAATGGGATCATAGTGTTGGAAATGGTTATATTTCTCATTGCTGGAGTTCGTAAAGGTGTAGTTTTGGATTTGGCGCTTGCGCCTTGGGATTGTTGAGGACACTGGCGTGACGTGAGTGCGCGGGAACTATATAGAAGAGGAGGATCTTTTGCTCTGCTTGTTCTCTCTGTTCTACACTTAACAGATATCATAACGAAGTTGAGAGCTGCCCGATCGTCCAGTATCCAGTCGCCCAGTGTCTATTGATCTCGCACAACATCTACATACGGCATCCAGACAGCACTCTAAACCTGATCGAACTCCTGTCGTGGTCTGTGTCCTCATCGCTAATCGGTACTCGTTCAACACATAGCTGGTACATATCGCTGTCTGGCATCGTGAGCACGCAGCCGAGTTGGCACGATGTCTCGGGGAGTCGATGGTTGGGTGTCTGTGTGGGCGGTTGCCTTGTGGTTGTCGCTTGATGAATTTTTTTCTCACACTATCAGGTCTTACAACGGCCGCCGATTACCAGCCTCCGAAGGCAGCTTTTGACAGACGTTGCATTGGAAACACTGAGGGAGCCATCAAAGCATAGTCAACATCGTTCCGGCCTCCGTCAGTACGGTTGACCGCCAAGGCTTTATCCTATCATACATTCTCAAACTCGCGCTATGTTGATCTCGCTGAGCGTGCATCTACCTGCGGACAGTTTCAAGTTAATGGCATTGCTTGCGGACGTATTATAGCACTGATCCGCAAGTTGCATGGGACAGGGCAGCCGCGTGACTTCATACCCCCGTTCCGCCTATTCACCTATCGTAACACCTAGGTACCGTAACGTCAAAGCGGTTTATGTCAATATCACATCACTCCGCATGGCCAAAGGCCGTTTGCCCCATAAACTGAGTAGACCCCAGGTCGGCCGAAGGAGAACGCAAGCACAACGGTCATCGACAGTACGCAACGAGCTTCCGCCGTTCGAATAATACAAGACATTCCTGATGGTATGGTGCACGCCCTCTATAAAGGCCCGTTGACTTTGGTTTATAGGAATGAGAGGAGAGCAGGTTATAGAGGTTTTCTATAGAGACCGAGACCGATCTGGTGCTCGTGTAGATTTCTTTTCTGAAGTCAAAGGTTAGATTTTGTATGGGAATGGGACCTGAGCTCAAAATCCGCTATGTATCTAGTCGCCTCCTGGCTTCGGCCCGATGCGCTGAATGCAAAGTCAGAATTCGGAGTGGCCAGCCGGCAAAAGCCCAATGTTTAAGTACTTGCAGCTGCCGTACCAGTACATTTTCACCAACCAACACACAGTGTTCTCCATAGTCCAGTCCGTCCGTCCTGGGCCTCGGCGGGACTACATAGATTTCAAGCCGTTCGTCCAATCTCCGGACTGGACTGAGCCCGTCCTGAGTGTCCCTAAGGACGGGACGGACGGCGGTCGACGGCGGTCGACTGCCAAGGCGCCTCCAAAATAGTGCATATTGTTCGGGTGACCTTTCTGCTGCTGGAATGCAGTGCTGTCGCTCTTCTCGCTAGAGGTCACGGCATGATCGTGGTGGACTGCTGGTGGTAGATGTGCGGCACTTCGGCAGAGGAAAATTTAGGAAATTTTTCATGCGCTTAGTTAGTACTTGCACATGACATATTACCTAACAATTCTGGCGCCATCCGTCCAATACTAGCGCCGTCCGTCCAACAGCTAGGACGGGGACGGGCGCCGTCCACCCCCGTCACAGACGGGACGGACTATCTCACTACAGTCCGTCCAGAGCTCGGACGAGACTACCAAAATCCCGCCCGAACCGGACTATGGAGAACACTACCAACACAACATTGGGACACCGATCAAGAGCCAAGGTGCAGCGATTGAATAACTCCACCCTTTCCATGCTCGCAAAAGCAGAAAAAGCGACGATGTCGATCCCCAGTCCCGATGAGTCCCCCACTCGGTCACCCAGCAAGACAGTCTTCCACGAATCCTGAATGTCCGGCAGTGAGACCTGCGACTCCGCCAGCGATCGGCCATCGTGGTGGAACCTCCAGTTCGGCAGTGTGGAGAGTACGGAAACTGAAGGAGAAACCATAGTGTCCGTTCCATGATAAGGATAGGCAGCAGTCAGGAATATTGAAACTCAAGCAAGCCCGAATACGGTTTAAAAAAGAAACTTCGATCCCCACAACAGAAAAACTATGGGTGAGATGGACCAAGACTTGGTATCGACAGAATCTGCAATTGATCAAGCGGTGTGGGACGGCAAACCCAAGGCGGGCACGAAGACAAAGCGTGTCAATGATCCTGCGCGCATCCGCCCTATAGACAGTCGACAGTGCTATGCAAGAGTAATCTTTTCTCCGCAGCTTGACTTGCAGCTCAGAAGAGCCACGCCGAAGATGTGATCGAGAAATTAGTGCCCTGGGCACCTATAACCTATTCCTATTCTATACCAGGGTTGGAAACAGCCCGCCCCGTCCAACCCGAGGCCAGGGTGGAACGGGGTCGAATATTTCCGTCCAGCAAATTCAAGGACGGGGGCCAGCTGGACCACTGACGCCTAGGCGAGAGGGGGGGAGTCTTATTTATCGGCATGCGACCCCGCTGGATCATGGCGATGTTATGTACAGTCCGTTCCCGTTCACCGCCCGCCCCAACCTCAAGCAGTCCGTACGTGGTACCTCTCCCCGCCCCCGCCTAGCACCAACGCCTAGAACTAGACGGACTGAATTAGACTACGGTCCATCGTCGAGTGATAGCTGCGATTCCGTGAAACTACTATAAATCCTACGGACAATCGATTGCTCCCTACCATTATTCCCGCCACCTCCCGCACCACTGCGCTGCCCGGTATCGCTACTATTACCAACACTCACATCTTCCTGCAGACTCTCTTTTCAGCGAGCTGCTTAGCGGTGTCGTTTGTTGGCAGGCAGTATTATGTAACCGTTCGGAGGGTAAGATAGGATGGAAATCTGCGACGCATTGTCCGCTGACCCCGCGATGGAAACGCCCCAGACGCCATCCCACTGGGCCCCAGGGATGAGGCTGCGGTTCGGCATATTATCGCAGATGAAATGATGGGGGTAGAATGAAGTGTCGATGCTAGAGCCTAGACGGATATCTGCAAAATACGGGGCGGCATCTGAGTCGGTCAACACGTACTTGAACAGACTTGGAGCACCTCCCGGCTATCCCCACAGTTGCGGTAAACGTGGCTTCCGGAAAAGAATCTATCCGAATGTGCTCGGGCACTCACAAGTCGAGAAACAATTGCTCGATACGGCATGCGCAGCCGACTGCAGGGGTACTTAACCACGCGTAGATATGGTGAGAAACCCAGATTTGATCCACTTTGGTGGCTGGTTGCAGTGACCTGCCATATTTTTCAGCGGGAAGACGTAGGTTTCAGTCTGACTAGGCGACTGATCCGGCCTGTGGTCCAGAAAATTTAGCTAGCGGACGGGACGGACTATTCCAACCGAAACCTCGGACTGGACGCTGTCGAATATTGGACCACGGACCGGACGGACCGTTTTTAACCCTGGATTCTAGTTATACAAAGTTCCATTGCGAGCTGATCTGGTTAGAGCGCTACTGGGGCGAGATCAAGCGCTATATCCACCGCAATTGCACATATACTCTGGTTGGGCCGAAAGAGGTGCTGCCTACAGCGTTGGAATCAGTAGTTACTGGACCCGCTGGTCTGGAAGGGAGCTTGAAGAAGGAGAAGTAACGCACTTGGAGAGCATCAACCGGCTCGATGCTCAGATGGCTGTTACGGGGAGTCCGTGTCTCTGCAATTCACAACCGGATGGAGCCCTCTTCTGATCATTTTCTTTGGCTGGAGCCAGCAAAACGTACATTTTATCACAGGTTATTGACTAGTTCCTCGACAATCCAACAGCCGAATCCAAGTTGGCGTACTTCTGCTACAATGGAGCCGAGGAAAGTCACCGAGATCCCGAGAGCATTCTGCGCACTCTTATCCAGCAGCTTGCGCAGACTCCATCCGAAGACGAGCTCCTGACCCCAGTGCTCGATAATTACAAGGACCGGGAGATGGTGAAGAATGCCAGGATCTTCTTGTTCAGCCCATTGCTGTATATCCTCAGACAACGTTTCGCATTGACGCACTAGACGAAGCCGATCACAAATTGCGGTTGTTATTACTAGAGGGGCGGCAGTCATTAACTACCAAAGCCCAAATAGAAAAAAAGGGGTGTGGCATCCCGCAATTTGCGAGTGATGGTTTGGGATGCTGTCGCATTTCCACAACCAGCGATGTAAAACCAGTCAAGTTTTTTAATGGCGCTCAGAGATGATAGATAGCACCTTGGGGAATCACCTCCTTTCTCTAATTCTCTATTGGAGTATTGGTTGTTGAGTTATTCACAAAACTCCGATGGCGGTGGTTTTTTTTTTGTTTATTCTACGAACTGTATGGATCATGGCGGCGTACATTTGCCCAGATTTCCTGTCCGCAGTCCGCGCGGTGGCGGCACATTGCAAGCTCCCCCTTGCCCTCCGCCCAGGCCTGTCCCGAGAAAGAATAGATACGCCCGAAGTAAATCCACAAAGGAAACAACAGAGGGAAGGACATAAAGAAAAGCGCGACCCGTCCCCTAGTCCTCGCCTGCCGATGCCATGAAAGAGGGTGTGGGAAGGAACAGCAAATGTTCCTCCCCGGCGCGCGTCTCGTCCACGGCATCCAGCGCCTCCGTCTCCGCCTCCCGCTCCTCTTCCCGCTCCCGGCGCTCCCGGAGCTCCCACCCAGAAGTCTCGCTCCCGGCATCGCCCTCTTCCAGCGGCGGTACCTGCCTTCCCACACCGATGGCGGTGGTACGATACGTGAAGCGAATTGTCGACTGAGGCGACCGGAGGGCAAGTGCTATTTAGCGACTCGTATCATTCGATTTATTGCCTCGAGCGATTCTACTTGTTGACTCGAGTCATTCTATTTATTGATTTGAATCATTGCGTTTATTGACTCGAGTCGCGCTCCCTACTGACTCAAGTTATTTGGCTTGTACTTAGGGCAACCCGAGTGAGCAAATGTGCTGGGTGACCGCGCTGATCATTTCTTACAACACCAACATAGCGTATATGTAGCCCAAATTTACGGAGGAGCCAATCCTCGGTGTGTTGAGCGCGACAAGTCGAGATTTCAGTTGACGATGACTACCTGGCGTTGAAAGTATCGTAGTTTGCACTATCCAGCGACCACAAAGTTCAACGTACACGAAACCTTGTATCGGTTAAAAGCTAACAGGAGTCAATTAACATACCTTGGGTTGGCTCCTCTTTTAAATTGGGCTTATCATACGACGGGTGGTGGAGTAAGAAATGATCATAACGGTCACCGAGCATACTTTCTCACTCGGGTTTTGGAATAAAACGAATGACTCGCGTGAATAAATAGAGCGACTCGAGCCAATAAATTGACTCCGGTCGCAGAATTTCGGCGACCTAACATGCCCTCCGGTCGCCCGACCTGACTTGGCCCCTCGGACCTGACTGGTCTGCGAGAGAGAGTCCGTGCTAGTCCACGGCCTGTGGGCCAACGGTCTTTTTTGGAGCATTTTTTTTTTCACGGTTTTTCTGGGTGGGTCGCCAGGTGGTCCGCGAGTGATCTGCGGCAGCTGCTTGTCAGCAGCCTCCAATTGCCCTAGATTCAAAAAGCCCGAGATTCAAAAGCCCGCACAACTCAAGCTCGCTCTGCCCCCCCGCTCGCCGCGCCCCCAGCACCCGGTTAGCAGCAATGATCCAGCAAGATCAGTGCTTTGACTCGTTTGCGGACTTTAAAAATCCCATTACGAATTCGGCGGTAGCAGGTAAATTCACGGCAGATCTCAACAGTCCGGCCGGGCCAGTCCTAGCCTCCGCCTGGGACTGGCCTGCGCGGCGCAGTTTGCGCTAGCCCACGGCCCACGCGCTTTTTTGGAGCCAGCCTGGTTGACGATGATGATTCATTGATCGCATGCGACCCTATCGGATCATGGCGATATTATGTAGAGTCCTATCCCGTTCACCGTCCACCACGACCTCTCACAGTCCGCTGGCGGCCCACGGAAACTCCCCCTTCCCCCGCCTGGCCTTTCCCAAGAAAGAAATCAAAGTAACGGCAGGCGATTCGCATCTCGACCCAAGGAAATGACACAAAAGACACAGTCACACTCTTCCCCCTTGCTCCCTCCCTTCTTTCACGGCCCTCTCTCCTTCCAGTTCTTCATCCACCACCTCTGCTCTCCAGCTTGGAGATCTCCTCTGCCGCTAGCTCTTCGGGCTTCTGCCCACAGCGTTTTCTGCATCGACTTCCATTGCTTACACTCTTTGAACAGGTGGTTTCGTGTTTGTATCTTTTATTGACACCACCCGCATGCCGCCGTGTTCGTGATCTTCGTCCATTCTAGGTATTTCCCTGCGCGGTAGTGCTCCGATTGAAGTTGATGGAATCGCTCCTGGAGTCGGCCTGGTCAGGACTGGGTCGGCCAGTCTGTTGCAATATCTCACTCGTTCTGCTTTGTCACGTTGCTTTGTCATGTGTAGGATCACGTCATATACATGTATTCAGACCTTTCACTTTCCAGCCTTTCTCCTCAAGACAAGACAATACAGACTAGACTTCATCGTTCCATCATAATCTTGACAATGTCAGCGGGCAGGGCAAACGAGGGAGATCTCATGATCCAGTAGCGTCTTTGGCAAGTACAACCTAGGCCATTTGTCAACGCCGGACAACACTCCCCGTCACAGCCCAGTGTGGGGATGCGAGTACAACTTTCAGACGACACCAAAAACCGACGCGACTTTAGCTTCACCGGCCTCGCGGTGTCCGGGGGCGCTGGCGAATTGACCGAGGCAGCCCCGGAGGTGGCTGCCGACTTCGAACACTTCCACGTTGAGGAGCTGGTAAGGGGCTGGGAACCGATCCGGGAGGTGGAAATGGGAGAAGACAGTGGGAGCGAGCTCAGTGAGCTCGAGAGCAGCGTGGAGGGAAAGATGGAGGACGACGAGGAAACCGGGCGCCCGAACTTCGTCCGTGCCGCGACCGGAGCGGGCAGGAGGGTATAGCAGAGCACCCAGGAGCCCTTTCGGCACCGCCCCGGCATGCCAGCACCCCCAGTGGAGGCGAAGACAGGGACTTCCGCAAAACTCCCGGGCACCCCGTCACGAGGGGCGCACTTGCCCGTACCCTCTCAGCAGCGGCGAGCAGCCCACAACAGGTGGGAATGGCACAGACTCTGAACCCTGCCGAGGCTTTTGGCGAGGAGATTGGAATGGAGGGGATCTCTGTAATCCATTCCCTCTGCCCCCTTGCTTCCCTCTATTCTAGCCTCCTCACCAAATCTCGGCAGGTTTTCAGGGTCTGTGCCATTCCCACCTGTTGTGGGCTGCTCGCCGCTGCTGAGAGGGTGCGGGCAAGTGCACCCCTCTTGACGGGGTGTCCAGGAGTGTTGGGGAATCGTCGTCGTCGCCTCCGCTGGGGGTTCTGAGTTGCCGGGGCGGCGCCGAAAGAACTCCTGGGTCCTCTGCTCCACCCTGCTGCCCGCTTGGTTGCGGCACGGACGAAGTTCGCGCGCCCGGTTTCCTCGTCGTCCTCCATCGTTCCCCCACGCTGCTCTCGAGCTCACTGAGCTCGCTCCCACTGTCTTCCCCCATTTCCACCTCCCGGATCGTCTCCCAGTCTCTCACCAGTTCCTCAACATGGAGCCTTCCTCGTGTTCGAGTCGGCAGCCGCCTCCGGGGCTGCCTCGGTCGATTCGCCAGCGCCCCCGGACATCGTGAGGCCGGTGAAGCTAAAGTCGCGTCGGTTTTTGGTGTGTCGTTTGAAAGTATTGGCGTTTTTTGCGATGAGTTTCAGTGTCGGAGCTGTACAGTGTATTCGCTCCCCACACTGGCGCTGCGGCGGGGAGTGTTGTCGGCGTTGACTAATGGCCTGTAGTACTTGCCTAGGGCCTGTTCGGTTGCCAGCTGCATTTTGAATCTACCACACAAAATTTAGATAGCTTGAAACCTTGGGTTTCCGGGTGATGGGTGAGCGTGCACACCACCTCGAGTCAAACTTTTGAGAAACTGCATATTGTCGACACTGAGCCACAATAAATGCAAATAATCTCTACGTACTAAAAACCGCCAGTACCAGCGTGGCCTCCCTAGCCAACGCACCATCACGCCAATGATGTCCAACCCCCCCACCGTTCCTTAGCCCAGCAAAGGCTCCTTGCTGCATGACAAATCACCTACCACACATCAGAGTAAAAAATTGCCGAGCATCTTCTGGGAGCACCAATAGCCGGCGCACTATTGATGTCCTCAGCATACCACGCGGAAATTTTTTTTGCGCTGCGCGATTGGTGTCTATGGATAGGAGGAGGCGTCCGCTGAGTCTCCAGATAAACGACGGCGGTTGTTAGTTACAAAAGTCCAAATAGAAAATTTGGTCGTCTTGGTACCTCACTAAATTCGTGGCCCCGATCGCAGTCCGCAGCCGGCAGCACGGAACCAATTGGGTTTTTTTAGTGCTGCTCGCGGGTGGTAGGTAGCGTCGTGGCAGGTCGCTTCTGTTGTCAGATTATCGATTGGAGCGTTGGTTGTTGAAGTATTCACAGAAGAGTGGTGATGGTAATGGTGGTGGTGGCGGTAGTGTATCATTATCTGGGTGCTGAAAACCCGGAAATCCACTCACAACTCCAAGAAATGCCCGCTGGGTTTCGCTGTCCCCCCTCTGATGAATAGAATTTTTAGATAATCTTGTTCCTCGACTCTTGCTGGTGCTCTTCTCTGTGTGTACGATTTGCTGTAAGTGCTTAATTGTATAGCCCAAAACCTGGAAACCCACCAAGCCAAGAAATGCCGACATTTGCACGCTGCGAGGTTTTGCTAAGTCGAGCGTGCACAAGAGGTGTTCACATGCCCCGGGCAGTCCAGAAGTGCTGGGGTCAATCAAAATCTACGTAGCCGAAGACCTCCGAATCGACCATCACCATGAGAACCTTCGTCTGACGGGCTTTTCGGAGCAGTAGGAATTTATAATTTATATTGGATAGTACAGTGTTGAAGAGTAGGAAAAATTGAAGGAAGTCGGTTTTTCTTGTGAACATTTTCAGTTGATACTGATGATAGCAGATCCGTGGTGTAGTTGCTGTCAGCCAATCAGGTGGTTTGTTTTTACATCTTGGCAGAGAGTGCACGCTCAGCTTTCTGCCGAAGTTGTGCAGAACATTAATCCCTGCACAAACCCATGTCTAGCGCCGTTTCCGTAGTGAATTATGCACGCACGAAACAGAATTTTTTTGGATGATTGGCATATTTATTTTTCTTTAATTTCTAATATCGAGGGTTTTGCTGGGCTGCGCGTGTATAATTCACCACAGCAACGGCGCTAGACAGGGGTTTGTGCAGGGATTAATGCACTGCACAACTTCTGCGTGGAGCATAATAAGCACGAGCAGAAAGCTGAGCGTGCACTCTTCACCAAGATGTAAACAAACCACCTGATTGGCTGACAGCAACGATAGCGGGTGCAGACTGCCATCGTCATCACCAAATATGTAAAATTATCCACAAGAAAAACCGACCTGCTTCTGCTTTCTCTATCCTTTGACTCTGGTGCATTCTGGTACTAGATTCTAAATTGTTCCTTCGATTCGGTGTGTTTGTGTCGTTGGCTGGTTTTTGATAGACTGTGAGCTCTGCCAAGACCTTGTGCACGCTCAACCCAGCAAAACCTCGCGGCGTGCGGGTGTGAGGAACCGCACGGATTTGTGCACGCACAGCCCAGCAAAACCTCGATAATACTCTCACACGTGAGTAATTCATCTTGTTCTAATCGCTCCCTGCAAGGGCAAAAAATGTCATCATGAGCTCTCACTCGGGTTGGAGAAGAAAACAAGGCCATTAGTGGGAGCTTTCGGCTGCCACCACAACAAAGTACAAAAAATCGCACACGCCTGGAAGAGCACTGGAAAGGTAAGGCGAACAAGATTATCTAATAATTCTGTTAATCGGATGAGAGATGGTGGAGCTCGGGTGGTGCGTAGGGATCATTGCTAGTACCGCTGTCTAGTGTCGTGGATACATAGTGACTGCTGGTTGGGGATGGCAATTGAATGGTTGATTCACCCCCTCTGTCGGCTGTTGTTATTTCTGCCATTGCGACTGGGTTGGGTTGAGGTGCTCAGGTGCTGCTGGCTAGTGCGGGCAAAAGCCCTTTTATCCAGCCGACGGGCTTCTGGCGGGTGGGCTACAGCCCGGGACCGGATATAGAGTAACGTAAAGTAGGGGAAAGGCACGCGTGCGGCACGGAGAAAAGAAAGACAGATCACAGTAAGGAAACAGGCTCGCGGCGACACCCCAAGGTGAGAAAATAGAAAGACAACCTACCGGAGTGAGAATACTCATTATATATCATCCGATATGCCGGGGCTGGCGCGGCGTCACACGAGCCTGCCATGAGCTGTCGTGCATACGCACTTGATGCAGGGAAGCATATCGTAACCATCCGCTGGGAAGGCGCCGAGAGTTTCAATCGAACTCCACTGGTGACCTGCCCACAAGGGGGTGCCCGGAAATGAAAGAGCGGATGGGTGGGCAGTTATGTCGCGACTAGCTCGGGCCCTAGAATTTGAAGTCCGCCCACCAGCCGGCGTGATTTGGGCTGGGTTATGTCAGCACTGCCGCTGACCACCAGCCGACACCTGGCGGACCACCTGGAAAAACTATGGCATTTTAGACATTGCCGGTTTGTTTTGTGATTAATCGGCGATATACTCCGCCAGTTTCCCGTCCACCGTCCTTCCAGTTCTGTGTGGTTCACCCTTTGACCTCCACCCAAGGCCCCAAGCCTGTCTCGGAATCAAAAGAGGGCACAAAGGAAATCGCAAGGGAAGAACACCGCTTCAACACCCCTCCCCCCCTATCTCGTGGCCATGAAGGAGGGGAATCACCGGCAATGCGCATGCCCAAGCGCAGCGTGTGTAGTAGGAAGTGCCTACGAGTGACATCCCGTGTTTCGCTGGATCAAGCCCCCCAATGACGACAACCGGCACCGCCCGGCTGTCGCCCGTACAAACCAGAGAGTTTGGCGGACCCTGCCGTGCCGCGACTGGACCGCGGCGTTCATGTCGGGATACGTGGCCAACGGCTGGCGGGTGGTTGGGTACCACGGGAGTGGATCGCGCCCCGCTGTAGACGCACATACCGACGCAGAGTGTGCCATCCGCGTTTCCGTCAGTCGGGCTGCTGGAGGCAGCACAGCGCTTCGTCTTGCCGAGAAACTGCGTTTGTATGGTATAGTGCCTCGAAACGTGACACGCTAGGTACAGAGAAATAGTCCCATTACACACGCCGCCACTACCGCTACTACCACTCACGCGTCGAACGACATCATCGAGAGGTCCGACGTCTCGTCCTGCAGGCGATTGTACGTCGCGATCATGCCGCCGCACATAATCTTCTCAAAGACCTCCTGATTGTCCGGCTCGTCGGGATCGTAGCAGGTCGCATCGACCATGTCCCTGCGGTTGCAACCATCAGAAGGCCGCGCTTCATCACCGCGGAGGAGGTTTGGGGGAGAGGAAACACACCTGACACCGTAGACCTTGTACAGCTCGTCGTCGAGGTCTTCGAAGCGCTTGCGGTTCTCGCCACGGCAGCCGACGAGGACGAACTGGAGGCTGAGCTGGCTCTTGGGCGCGTACATCTCGTCCAGCTGCTTCGCCCATGTCATGACCTCCTTCTCGAACTCGTCGTGGGCGAGGAAGTCGCCGCTCGTGATGATGATCATGTTCAGCGGCTTCGTGAACTCGTCACGCTTGTACAGGTTGACGTACGACGAGAGCAGGATCCCGAACCGGTACGAGAGCGTGCTCGTGCTCGTCGCCGTGTGGCCTGTCTTATCGAGCGCCGCAAGCACATCCGCCGTTGTCGAGAGACACGACGCGTACGACGAGCTGTTGATGAACGCGATATCGACGCCGTCTTGGTCCCACTTGGTCGCGATGTTGGCGAGCTTTTCCAGCGTGGTGCGGATGCGGGCCCACGGCGTTTCCGAGACGAAGTCGTCGATTAGGAACATCTGGGGAGCACGGCAGCCGTGAGCCGCGATGTTCACCGCACCGGACGGGCGGGGAGAGAACTCACCGTATCTAGCCGTTTCAGATGGGCAAACGCCGAGAGTTCGCGATTCCGCTTTAGCGGCCGCAGGGTGCTGCCGGTCGAGGCGTTTGCCAGCGACGGTGGAACAAACGAGTCATCTTCGCTTCTCCTCCGCTTGCTGCTGGCATAGCCGACCGCACTCGTCGATCTCGGGAGCCCCGGGAAATTCGGACTGAACGGCGTCGGGCCCGGCGTGGTCGGCGACATCAGGCTCGCAGACCGCGAGTACGAGTACGGCAGGATGACGCGTGGCAGTGCGTGGGTCCGCCGTCCGAGATTGCTGGAGTAGTACGCCGGCTCCGAGATCGACAGCGACCACGCCTCCTTTATCGCCTCGCGCTTCAGGAGCGTGTAGAACGCGCAGTCGATCTTCTCGGCGCTGGGCCGCCCCTTGGCACCGCGGTCGTTCTCCTTCAGCATCAGCTCGACCAGTCCGAGTGCGTCGGCGATCAGCCGGTCCTGCTCGCCCGCCGCCTTCTTGACCTCGCCGAACCACTCCAGCACCTCCGCCTTCAGTCGCGGCACCTCCTTGGCGTCCGGCGAGCTGCTCTTGCAGAAGAACACGTCCGTGGAGTCGCCGTTAGTGTCCGGCATCGACCGCCGACGCTGGAATTCGCGGATGCCCTGCAGGCCGCACACGCACCAGGTCAGGGCCTCGGCGAGGATGCAGCCCAAGCTCCAGATGTCGGCACCGCGGCCCACGCGCTTTCCCTTGACGTCGCACTCTGGCGCTTTGTACGCCGAGACCCCGAGCTTCCACTCTTCGCCGGTGTACTCGCGCGTGCCCGACTTCACCTTGCGGAATTTCATGAGCCCCAGGTCCGAGATCATGAAGCGCGTGGTAGCACCGCAGACCACGAGGATGTTATCTGCACCCGGAGGGCGTTAGCTCGGCTCCAACAGTCCCGCGATCCGCACGTCTCGGGACATCAAACCTGGCTTCAAGTCTCGATGCAGCCCGATCCACTGCCACTGGCACGTCGAGTCGATCTCGCCCTGGTGGATCAGACCCAGCGCGGGGACGAGCCTCGATATCTGCTCGACGAAGCGGAAGCGGTGTTCGCCCGAGGGCGGCTGCGGCTCCTTCGCGTAGAACTCGCGGAGGCTGTAGTTGGCCAGCGGGAAGATCAGATTGCACTGCTGGCCGTACGTGTGGGAGTGCAGAAGGGGCAAGATGCTGCTGTAGGCGTAGTTGTTGTGTTGCTGCTTGCGCACGAGAGCGTTGGCCGCGACCTCGTCCTGCCATTCGCGCAACTTCCGCTCGTTGACTTTGGCGTCGGCCGATGTTTTCAGCTGCTTCAAGGCGTACCAATGCGGCTGGAGAGCGATCATGTCAGCCATGCTTCTCACACCGTACGTACGGGGGGATGTTCCATCCCGCCCGTCTCCCCGCACTGCCTGGCCGCACCTCATGATGTCCGCGGAAATTCAAGCGATCGTAATGCGGATGGATCCTGATCTTGTACACTTCCGAGAAGGCGCCCCTGGACCGGTAGACCTTGTCGAGGATCGGGAGTACGTAGTCGTCGGTCCACTGCTGCGACTCTGTCTCCTCGCAGTACATCCGGGCGAGGAAGCGGTACTGGAGGCCGTTGAACTTTGGCCACCAGAGATCCGCGTCGATGTCGCGCAGCTGTGTTTCGCCCAGCGGCAGCTCGCAGTCGCTCGTGTTGGTCTCCCAGAATCTGATGAAGCTCCGCTCGTAGCGCATCATGACGAGGATGGCGATGATCTTGCGGAACGACTGGTACAGCGTCTGGACGTGTCGGAGGGCGCCGCCGTCACCGTCGGCGTCCGCGAGTGGGAGTAGGTCGGACACGCATACCGATAGGAAGTTGTAGTCCAGCGCTTGGTCGAATTGGTCGTCCGGGATGAACGGCTTCTTGTCGCAGTTGACGATCTCGAGGCGGTCAAGAGTGCGCGCGAGGTCGTCGTAGGCGGCGCGGCTGCTCATCGTCACGTATGTCTTATCGGGGGTGCGAGACTTACGTGGGGGGAACAATCGGGGTGCGGATGGGGTACCAGACGGAGACGGAGCATCAGACGAGGGGAAGAGGGAAGGGCCGAAGAGGGAGGGGGCGGGGGCGGGGGCGGCGTGAGCTCAGGCGCGGGTTTCTCTCCAACAATCCAATCCATTTGCGAAACAGAGCGGGGGCGATCCCGATACGTTGCATGGGGGGGTACGACCTGCATTAATAGGACTAGCGTCCGTCGGGCTGCCGATGTTCCAATTGGCAGAGCTGAGATGTGGCCAATGAACGTTAGGAGGGTTCCGTCGAGCCTTTGCCACCAGGACGGATGGAGTTGACTTGCCGGTCAGTCGAGCCCGCCAGCCCATCCGCACGAGACTACCATTGGCCACCAATGGCCACCAATGGCCACCATTGTCCACCATTGTCCAGTTTTCTGATGGACCGGCCGTGATGTGCGGCTGTTCGATTCTGCAGAACATATGTACGGAGAGCAACAAAACATCGTTAGGTACGAAGCATTAATTGACGACCCAAGTGGATGAGTGGTCCCAGCACGTCACGATTCATGGCTTCATTTGCATCGCATTCGGTCCGCTCCCCCAATAAAACGCCAAAGAATGCCCCCAGAAAAGAAAAGAAGAAAATGACTCCAACTCGACAATGGCACAAAAAAGGAAGGAAAAAGAGAAAGAAAAGATCAATGCCATGTACTCCGCGACTTGGCCGGCGTCGGCGACATCAGCACGGGGGTCATGGGAGTCGGCGGCGGACTCTGCGGCGAGCCCAGCAGCGGACTCTGCGGCGGGCTCAGCAGCGAAGTCTGCAGCGGCGTCTGCAGGGGGCTCTGCGGAGTGCCGCCCAGACGCCGCGGGTCCCCGGGCGGACGGCTTCCGGCGGACGTCGCCGCCCGCAGCAGCCCCTTCTCCGGCTCCATCGAGTTGGTCCGCGTGACCAGCTCCTTCTCGGCCTCGCCGGTGGCCCGACGGTGCCACTGCCACCAGCAGCCGTACGTCATGGCCATCAGCAGCGTGGTGAAGACGAGGTAGAAGATGGTGGTCTCGCGCGAGACGTGCATGCGGCTGAAGTCGATGCCGGCCTTCTTGCTGCGCGATTCGTCAAAGTTCACAATGCCCGCGTCCAGAAACGTCTGGAGGGAATCTATCGGATCAGCGCGCGCCCCGGCCTTTGCACGCGTGGCGGCCGAAGCCGGCGGGGAGACTTACTGCCACGAAGGAGGCGGGCACGTACAGCGTTGCCAGCAGCGTCAGGATGCGCGCGCCGATCGCGTCGCGCATCGACATCTGGTTCAACGTCGTCCTCATGGCCTCATCGCTGGCCTGCAGCGCGCGGATGTCGACCGCGCGCTGCGAGTGGTGCGACACCGTGAGCGCGTTGCGGAAGTCGAGCACGTTGTAGAGCAGCTGCGAGCGCCCGTGCACGTTCTGCAGCAGCGACTCGAAGTTGCGCTTGTGGCTCTCGAGGATCGCGAGCTGCTGCGACGCTTCGATGTCGACCTCGTTCCACGCGGCGAGCGTCATCCCGCCGTCGATCGCGGCCGCGAGGTCCTGGAGCTTGTTGTTCAGCGCCTTGAGACTGCGGATCGAGTCGGAATTGACCTCGATCGCCGTCTTGACGCGGCGCAGGAGCTCCTCCAGCCGCTGCAGGTCCTGGACGTCCTGGAAGTCGACCTGGAACTTGCCGAGCGGGTCGCCGCGGGTGCCGTCGAGGAAGTGCGGGCCCTGCGGCGCGAAGGTCTCGTTGCTCCGCTGCACCGTGTAGTTGACCGCGGCCATCGTCGTCTCGTAGAAGATCTTCTCGAGGTGGTTGTAGTAGTCGCGCCACCCCTCGCTCGCAGCCGAGAAGAACAGCAGGTGCATCTTGAGCGGGTTGCCGCCGGCCACCGCCACCTCCCTCGGCGCCGCCGCCTTCAGCCGCGCCAGCACCGCGTCCGACGGCTGCACCAGTATCCACACCGCCTTCCGCTCGTCGTAGCGGAACTTCTGGTACACACTCGTCTGGCGGATGCTGTACAGATACGGACTGGTCTTCTCCTTGCGGCCGTTGCTGACGCCGAACTTGACCGTGTACGCGAGCTCGTGCTGCATGACCTTCGACTGCGGCGAGAAGCCGACGAGGTAGCGCCCGCCCCCGAAGCACCCGTCCTGCTCGCGGTTCTTGCGGCGGCCGTACGCGTGCAAGTGGTCCAGAAAGCTGGGCATCACCTCGTGGTGCGCCAGCAGCCGACGCGCGACGTCCTCGGTGATGTGCAGCGGCGACCGCGAGATGACATTGCGATGGAAGGGCTTGAGGATGTAGTAGCGACTGTCCTTCGTCGGCAGCGGCAGACAGTGCGATTGGAATTCGTCAGCATCGGTGTACGTCTTCGTCGCTGCACCGCCAGTCAACGGTCAGTCGGCCGGTCGCGATTGCAGCCACGGAGAGCGGGTAACCAACCTGCGCGCTTGCCATCCCCAGCGCTGCGGTCGACGTCGAGGACGTCGATGGAGATCTGGGCATCCGCGAACAGCCGCTCGCGGTCGCTGCTGAGGCGGCTGTGGCGCGCCTCGACGTCGTCGACGAGCGGATTGTGGTGCTGCAGGCCTGTCGGCACATCCGTCGCGATGGCGGCGGCGGGTGCGGATGCGGCGGCGGCCATGGTGGGTTGCGGGCGATGGAGCGGACGGGGTGTCAGCGGAGGCGACCAGATTCTTATATGTAATGCCCGGGGTTTTCTCGTGCTCGGCAGCTGCCAAAGCGAGCAGCGACTAAGCGACGCTGGGCAGCACTGCACCCAGCCCCAGTCGCACATTGGTTGGCCAGATCATATTGCATCCTGCATTACCCGGGCCACTGCGAAAACGGGGCCCACCCCCCAACAACTGGACATTGATTCGCTGACGGAGCTCGCCCATACATTGAGAAAATACAGCAAAATGCTCCGCCCGCCAGAGAACGAAATACATGCACCGGACGCGATCTTTCCCCTCCACATCTCCGCCACTACCACGACGTCTCCCACCCACAGCCGTCCGCAGCCCGTCCGTTGCCCCGCTGGAACAGCAATCTACCCCTCCTGCGCACACTCGATTTCATACTGCCACCACAACCCACGACTGTCAGCGCCGCCCTCCGCGCGTGGAGACGCACAGCAGCCCATCCCATCACCGCCAACCACGTGCCAAGACGAACTCACCTCAGAGATGTAGTCGGGAACATCGACGACCCAATGGCCGGCGCTCAGCTGTCGCAACCGCGGCCGCGTCAGCTCTCTCTCTCTCTCTCTCTCTCTCTCTTCTCCTTGCCCGCCAACGAAAACTGGGTGTGCGAAAGCAGTAAGTCGGAACATACGTGGAACGAGTAATCCTTGCCGAACTTTTTATTCAGCAGCTTCACGAGCTTATCGCGACCGATGTAGTCCGCGTCGATTTCCTGGAGGACCATTGCAGCGTTCTTTCTTCCTTTCGTTCTTCGCTTTTCCGTTGGTGCGGGCCGATGTTTTGATGGTTTTGTTGGCGGTGGTGGGGTAGATGGATGAGGAGACGAGTGTGTTCGCGAACACGCAACCAGCAGCCAAGGGCCCGGCTTAAATGGCTGTCCGCTGGGCGCTACCAGATGGGGCTCTTGTCGGCGGAAAAAAGGCAGGGTGGGATTGCTGCCTGGTGGTAGATTGCGCTGCAGGCCAAGCGGTACATAGCTATCTAACTAACTATCATGCACATATCGACCGATAACGAAGTTGTCTCCCGCTTACGTGATGGACTCGAGTGATGCAATCCTGCATGCGGGGAAGGTTGCGAGTTCTTCAGCTCAGCCTTGCGAGTTTGCCGCCTGTGTTCGCGGACACGTCGGACCGGCACCGTCTCGTGGATATGGACCGACATTCCGCATCCCCAGACCCCGCGCGCTGCTGGAGCCGGTGCGGACAGCCTGAAGTTGGTGGCTGTGCTTGTCGTTCCGCAGGCGAACCTTCCTTCCTCCCTGGCCAGCAATCGCTATCGTGACAGCGATGATCTGCTCCCAGGTCCTCATCCCCAGCGGACTGTCTCGCGCCCGACAGTACCACCGAGTTCGATCCTCCCGGAGGCCAGCCGTCCACCGTACCCCGTGCCTGGTTGACTTCACGGGTGCAGTCCGTATTCCCACCGGAACACCGCTGACGACCCGGCGACGCCGAGGACCCGGGCGGCAGGCTGTCGAGTGACTCTTCACTTCGCTGCCTGAGGAGCGGATTGGAAGGCGGTGCTCGATCAGGGTAGGCTGTGCGTGTCCTCGCAGTCACCGGCTGAAGGCAGCGCGAATGGAAGACTTCGTGTGCATGAGAAGAGTTTGGTGGTGGGTCCCCTCATCCTGTCACAAGGCAGACAGCCACACCCGTTGCAGCTCGACCGCCGACGATCGGGAGTAGATATGTAAATCAACCTTGAGCTGTCCCTATGGCATCTAGCGCTGCGCGGCGTCCACCCGGAGAGTCCCGGATGGGCGTTCATCCAGAACATGCCCAATTACGTCAGCATTCGTCCCGTTCTAACTACTCATATTTCGTGGTGCAGCAAGTGGCTTACGTACGAGGGGCGGCCATCCACTGTGTCGATTCTGGAATCCCCACCAGTTTCAATTCCTCGGGAGCCGGGTACAGTCTGATCGCAGCAGCGGCCTGGATGTACGTGCTCTTCGCTAGCCCGTCCATAGTTAGGTCTAAGATGGTCGGCCGTCGCTTTCTTTTCTTTCGTCGTTGGCCGCGTGCAGTGGTGTACTTACCCAAACGTCCTATCCTCTTGCCCGCGGTACCGATGGCCGCCTTGGCGCAATTCAACTACTCAGCGGCGTCGTCGGGAGCAGTCAGAGCGGTGCGCCAAGGAGATGGGTGTGCCTTGTGGTGAGCGTGTGCGCTGGCATTTTTGTTTGTCATTAATCACGTGCGACCTACATAAAGAGATCATGGCGATAGCTTGTCGCCTACTACGTCGATCAGCCTGTAGGCAGCTCGTTGTATGTAGCTCCCCTTTTGCCCTCCACCCGAGCCTGTCCAAAGTGAGAGAATTAAACAAAGGAAAGACAAAGAAGCCACCTACAGACCCCCTAACCCTCTCTCACGGAGGCCATGAAGGAAGGCGTGGGGATTCCTGCTCGGCACCCAGCTCCTCGTCCTCCACCCACAGGATTTTGTGCTGGTGCTTGCCGTGAGACGCCTGCAGCAATTCTTCTGGTTGTTTGTCGTTCGGAATATGCCACGGCTGCATAACGGAGGTGAGCGCCCGAGGTAAACCGAGTACACTGTGGTCTTCGTTCAAACCGGACAGATTCTTCTGGCTTCCCGAGGCGAGCGGTGTTCGAACCAATGCTCGGGCCGATGGCAACGCGACAGTGCAACAGAAGGCGCTAGCAACTAAAGGCGCTAGCGCCGGTTGCCGAACATGACTTCTCCCTCGAATTTTGGCGACGAAACAACCGGAGCTCCATGGTAGAACCCCAACACACAAGCGTTTTCCCTCTTGTTTGCCTCTCCCTTCCTCGCCTCCCTCTTCCTCGCCTCCAATCTGCTCCTCCTCTCCGCCAACTCTCCCTTTCCCTCAACCTCCTAATTACTTCCTGGCACTAGCGTAACAACCGCTCCGATACACTCAAACACGGAGAATTTTCAATCTCAAAGTAAGTAAATGCATCCATCTGCTCTCTAATGAGAGGTAGAATTAGAGAACTTGCAGGCGGTTCTGTCCGAAGCTGTTATCCGGCACGGACAAACTCTCTCCGGGCTCCGAGCTGCTCCAAATGTAATAGAACACATTACCATCTTCCTCTGGCCGTCGGGGATCAGAGTGACTTGTGCGTATTACTACAAATGATACTAATGGACCACAGCAGAGCGACAACCGTCCCCGGAGGAGGGGGCGCTGCCTCGCCTGCTGAGATCTGGTTCTGGTACGTCGTTAGTGCGGTGATTACGGTGATTGCTGTTCCTTATCTGATATATGCCTAGGTAGCACCAATTTCGAGTCACTGGTCATACATCCTCGCATGGACGACGAACAGATTCCCGCTAGAGGTGGTCCAGGACCACAGACGTACGCTGGTGACGAAGAATGGGTGGCGGCCTCACCACCCCCATTGGTCGGTTCTAAGCATGGGGCTGTCGGCGAGTCGTCGGTCTGCGGGCCGCAGCTCGGTGTCGCTCGGAGCACTCCCGGTGCGGAATTCTCTAGCCCGCTTAGCTCGCCCCCATCGAGCCCGCTGAGCTCGTTGCCGGAAACACCTAGCCCGCCGAGCGGCGCCGGGGTGCAGGTCAAGGGAAAAGGTCGCGCTTCAGCGACTACTGCCCGGGAATTATCTTCTCTACCTACATCCCCTCTCCCTCAATCCTCTCTGCATCCGACATCTCCCCTACCTACCGCTCGTCTCCTCCAATCCTCTCCACATCCATCCAAATCCCTACCCAGAACCCCTCTCCCTCGATCCTCTCTGCATTCGACATCTTCTCTACCTACCACCCGTATCCTTCAATCCCATCCGCATCCGTCCAAATCTCTAACCAGAACCCCTCTCCCTCGATCCTCACCTCATCGATCATCTGCATCTTCATCGACCGTGAAGTCGGGTAAACAGGCGTCGAAGCCAAGGGGCAGAGGAAGAAAACGCAAGGGGAAGGCGCGGGCGCGGAAAGATAGCAGCAGCCCCGCCGTCATCCCCGGCCGAAAAGATTTAAAGACTGATCCCCGCCCCTCCGCCAGCCAACCCGGAACTGAACCCCGCAAGATAAAAAGGAAGAGAGCTACAGTTAAGGAGCCGCCGTTGGAGTCGGGCACGCCGCTAGCTGGCCCATCGTCTGCCGTCTATGACATAGACGCTATGGGCCCAAGGTGGGGTCGTTGGGTTGCGCCGCTCCCGCTGCGAAAGGATGTTGCACCCAGAGTCCTCGATGCGGACGAGGTTGCCGCCGCCAAAGCGCGGAAGGAGATGGAAGATGTGCTGACGCGCGGTCTCGCTGGTGGTGGCTTCGCTCCGGCTTCCTCCAAAAAGACCGAGGCGGCACTCCAGGTGCAAAGTGTGGCTACGGGAAGGGTCCCGACGATTAACGACCTCATAGGTCGAGATTTCGGGCAACCCTACTGGCCGCCAAACAAAGAGGTCTCGGCGGAGTGGAAAGCCGAGCAGGACCCCTGGTATGAGCGTATCAAAGCTACGAGAAGGGTTCCCACCATCAATGACCTCATGAGGCCGGACTTCGTCCAGCCTTATAGGCCATCGATGACCTGGGAAGAGGCTTCAGTGGAGTGGAGAGCCCAGGAGACCGAGAAGCGTGCCGCCGAGCTTGCCGCCGCCACCACCGAGGAGGGTTCTGTCGCCGAGACGCCCGCAGTTGCTGAGAACTCCAACCCTGTCCCTAGCTCGGTCGCTTCTTCCTCCATGGACAAGACCAGAGCGACTATTGATCCCACGATAGGCGGCAGCGGTGGCACCGGTGATGCTCCTGCCGGCGATGTCAGCCGCAATCCGGGAGAGCGGTCCACTGCAGCTGCTCATCCATATTCCGACGCTACCGCCACCACTCCCGCCAAAAGGAGCTGGGAGATCGTTGGCCTCACAGGTGGCAGTCACCAGGAAGCATCCCAGCCGCACAAGCGACAGCGTGCTTCTCCGAAATGCCCCACTGCTTCCAGTTCTCGCCCTGAAGTCAGACCCAAGCACCGGTTGCCGCACGGTGGCGGAAACGCAGAGCGCGAGTCTCAGCCCGAGACCACGACCGAACCCAAGACCGAGGATGGGTCCTAGACTCCGCTTTTTCAAAAAAAAATATAACAAAAGCCGATGATAGTGGTGAGTGATAAACACGGGTAATGTTGGCGAGACCCCAAGTCCATATATCTAACCATTTACTAGTCGCGCTACTACAATCAGTTCTGTTACGATCGTCCTTTTCCTGTGCGTTGTTGCGGGTGACTTTGTAGATCACGAGTTGGTTATTCCGGTGGATGTGACGGTACTTTCTATGCGTGAAACCAGAGGGAATTCAACTCCATCGTTCAATGCTTTGGAACCAACCTCGACATATGGGAGCTTCTCGCCATGCAGTTCTCTTTCTCCCAGCAGATTTGGCACCCAGCAATCCCAGTAAGAATCTCCATCACTTGTTCCGGTGCCATATGTCACTCGTTCTGCTTAGTCATGTAGAAGTATACGCACCTACACGTACCCAATCCTCTCTTTCCTGTTATCTAACACTCAATTATTAGACTTCGCCATTCCCATCCATTATTTTCAACAGGGTCGACCCAGGCTAGGAAGCACATCGTGATGCTACGGAGAGCAAGGCTCGACATCACCATCGAAATCCGGTGGCGCCCAGCGCAGAAAGGGGCCCCGGGGAGCGAGAAGGCTTGTTGGTGGGTGACGCTTTGCAGCAGAGGAGCCGGACGCGCGAGGGGTTCGTCAGCATCGTGAGAAGTGAGGTGAAAATGGCGTCGCCCAGCTCGCCGTGCAACGTAAAATCGGTTATTTTGTTTTAATCCGACACAAAAAATTGAAAATCCAGATGCAAGGTAATTGAGTACTTAAGTAATTACATATGTACATATATATCTAGTGTTTCTCATTCGGAGCAGTTTATAAATTGTGTGGTTGTGGTTTAGGGGACTGGAAAACAACTGGAGCGCGCGTCGGCCGTTGACGACCTTCTCTGTAGTTACCTAGCCGGGTAACTATTGAGTTGGCACGCTTTATGGTAACATGTATTATTGTATGATATGGTCCAATAATCTGCAGCGACAAGTTTCCGGCGTCCGCAAGAATTGACCCCGCAGGCGGACGCCGCAGACAAACCCCGTGGCCGGAAGAGAGTAGCACACCCACCAACAACCCATACCCAGATCCTACAGCCTGCCTTTCGCAAGTGATCCGGCGCATTTGCCTCAGCATACGCATCTCAAGATGAGGTCTTTTTTGAACAAGGTGGTGGATATGGCGTTGGCGCCGACGGACGACCTACCGAATGCTTCCGATAACCAGACGGAAAGCGGTCAGCGAGTTGGAAGCGCAAGTGTGACAGTCAGCATTGCCTTCCGGACGCGATTAAGGTTCTGACGTGCAAACATCGATCTCATAGCCGGCGCTGCTATTGCGAGAAAACCGGAACGTTCGCTCGGCCGCTCCTCCGAGCGTCTACAATTGAGCTGCCAACAGCGGCAACATAAGCAATAGCCACAACCTCAACGTGGACACCGCTATCTACGAAAACTCGAAACACATTGAGAATCACTTCCATACGACCGAAGATCCCTTGGCAGATTTTGGTATGCTAGCAGATGCTCTGATGCGGTTTTCTTCAACTGACTTGCGCCGTGCTGCAAAGCCAAAGCGAACTCTGCGAATGGCGCCGCGTTCAACTCGCGGCTATGGCAACACGAATCGAATTGCTTGGAAGGCACCCGATACGGTCTCCTTTTGGAGATTGAGCGCTGGTCGGGCAATCCGTATGACGCCTGCATCTTTTGGCTGAGTGGTGTGGCTGCTACTGGAAAGTCTACCGTATCACGTACGGTCGCTCGGATGTGGTACGATAAGAAAAAACTAGGAGCGAGCTTCTTCTTTTCTCGAGGCCAGGGAGATCTAGCCAATGCGTCGAAATTGGCTGTGGCACAGGTTTCCCCGTCGGCGATGACGGCTTCCCTCCAGAGTAGTACGAGCGGTTTTGAAATCATACTGACACAGAAGTGAAGTCCAATGCCAATCGTCGCTTGCACGCGATTGCGCGTGATGCGGTACGATTGGTACTGAAGTTCAGAGCGGTCATCGAGACTGCACCTCTCCAAATATATTGCTCGGCTCTACTATTCAGCCCTATGCAAAGCACAATCAGGGCCGTTTTTGGCGCAACGTCCCTGACTGGATCAAAGAAACGACAGTGGTGCCTCAGGTTGGGACTCGACTTTGCAGGTACTCCGTGGGCATAATGGTGATGTCAATGATGTGAGATTTTCCCCCGATGGCAAGTTCCTTGCATCAGGGTCGCGCGACAACACTGTCAGGCTGTGGGATCCGGCGACGGGGACCTGTCGCAGCACTCTGGAGGGCCATTCAAGCGGGATCACATCAATGGTATTCTCGCCTGATTGCAAGGTTCTCGCATCAGCATCGTTCGACAAGACTGTCCGGCTGTGGGATCTGGCGACGTGGACCTGTCGAGGAACTCTCGTGGGTGTTTCAAGCCGGGTCACATCAGTGATATTCTCGCCTGATGGCAAGCTCCTCCGATCAACCGCAGAAGATGGTGCTGTCTCGTTCTGGGGTGTTGATTCGCGGAAGTTTCTTCAAGAAGTACAAGCAAGCGACGCCCCCTATTTATCGGTATCCGCCGGACTTGGCCTTGAAATAAGCCCAGGAATCGCGCATCACGTTTCTGGCGCTGATCGTGAGTGCCAATTGGCGACCTTTTTAGCTCCTCCATTGCATGTAAGTGAAGGTTGGATACTCTCAGGGGAGCGAAAGTTACTTTTGATTCCCCGCGACCGGGGCGATGCACGGTGCTTTGCCTGCATTCACGGTGTCGTTGCCATTGGGTATAACACTGGGGCAGTTTCTATTGTGAGATTCCATGTTGACTCCATTCCATAGGAGAGGGGAGGCCAGGCCTGGCAATCGTCCGTCCAGTCCGTCCTGGTGGCCGCCTGTGATGGGGCGGAGTCAGTCGGACTGAGGGACAAAGCGAAAACTACTGGCTTCCGCGCTAGCACGAGGAGGAAGGAATGCACATCGACTTTGTGGCTGTGGATGGTGCGGAGGGATTCCATGTCGTACGCGCTCGCGTCACCTCACTTCGAACTTATCGAGATCTCCGCCGCGGGTGTGGGGGGACTGGTCGCGGCCCTGGCCGAGAAAGACGCGCAGATTGAGACGTCAGAGTGGGGAACTCCACAGGCCTCGCAGTCGTCCGTCTCGTCCGTCTTGAGGCCTGCCCGGGACTGGACTACGGCCGCTAGTCCTGGTAGTCTAAAGACGGCCGTCCCATTGACATTTTTCAGTGAGGACCGGACGGACTGCCGGGCCCGGGCGGGCCCGGCCCCCCATGCCCCACTCCGGTCTCCGGTCTCGGGGTGGGTGCGCTGTTGATTCATTGGTATTTCGGGGACCCACAGCGTACCACAACTACTGTCAGAATAATGGGCGCCCGGAGATGACAGCTGCCTGAGTTCGAGCGCCGGCTCGGGAGACAGTCTTCCGTCCTTTCCCCTGGAAAGTCCCCGAGGCCGTTGTATATAGAGAGAATGTTCTGCCTTCGACTATGTATCAATCAATCAATTCACTATCTTCATCTCTACCGATACCTATGTTCCAACAACTACATAGTACGGAAATAAGGTCGATGGGTGGCTACCGAGAAGCACGAAGGGGGTGAAAAAAGATGTAATTGTCACGGTGATCAGACAAGAGATGGTAGAGAGGAGAAATCATGCGCTCATTTCCGCGACCTTTGTGGTTTTATATAGTTATCGCTCACCTTGTCCCCACCTGCCTCAGTCTCCTCCACATGCTTCGTCAATTCTGCTCAGTCACGGCAATCTCAGAGCTGCTAGTATGTATCATCTCTTCGTATGTCCACGACTCGCTGCCGCCCATTGGTGGGGGGAGTAATTCGGGGTTGTCAAGGAGTTGTCGCCGGGAAGCCGAATCCGCGGGGCGGGCGGTTAGCATAAAGTGCTTCATCTTCGGCATAGGAATCGGCACTGGTGAGCTGGGTGGTGCTGGTGGGCTGGATGTCGGGCGCGCCGGGTCGAGGCGGGGGTAGGAATACATAGTGGTTGGTGAGCGGGGTCTTGCATACCCCGCCAGAGTAAAGTTTTCACACTAAACCGATTTTTTTTACACTAGTGGGGTGTCCGGCAGTCTTCGGTAGTCCGTCCAAATCCTATACCAGGACGGACTAGGGCAGTGGCGACCCTGCCCGGGACGGGACCGTCCTGAAAGACTGCCGGGCCCGGCCGGGCAGGAAGGACTATTGCGAGGCCTGGAGCTCCATGAGCGGAGGACAAGGGAAGGGAAGCGGATGGTGGAGGTTGAGGAGCTGCTGAGGGTGAGGAGTGCAACCGCTGCTTCAGTGCTTCTCCCCACGCACTCCTTCATGACGTCCGCGAATGAGGAGTGGGGGGTGGGTCACAGTTTCCTCTGTTCTTTCTTTTGCCTTTCCTTTATGATTCCTCCTGGTGCGCATCATATCTTCTTGGGACAGGCCTGGGCGGAGGGCAAAGAGGATCGTGCAAATTACCGAGTGCGGACTATACATAATATCGCAATGGTCCGATAGGGTCGCGTGCGATCAATGACTCATCATCACCGGCGCATGACGAACTCCAACGTTAGCCTGGGTTACCTGAGCGGGCTGGAGCGGCACCGATGCCGTACAGACGACGGATGCACGGGTCCCCATCTTCTCGGACGCGCAGACAGCCATCAGGCGGATGGCATCGGACGAACCCGGCCCGGGGCAGCAGTACGCTATCCAGGCGCGGAAGCGCATTGCGGCACTGCGACGGGCTCGGCCAGGTGTCACCATAGATATCCGGTGGTGCCCGGCCCACAAAGGCATCGCCGGCAACGAGAAAGCCGACGACGAGTGGGCCAAGATTGCGGCAGAGGGGCCAGACACCCACGGGGTGGAATGGCTGAACTACTCCGATCGAACGGAAGTGCGGGCGATGCCTCTCACGCGATCCCTCGCCAACCTCAAGCGGGAAATCTCGGAGAAGAAATGGGCGGAGCCGCGCCAGTGGGCTGGAGGCCGGACCTCCAAAACAAAGTACCGTATACCGGAGAGCCAGAAGCCCGATGGCGCAGTGGCAGGTAGCACCAAGAGGCTCGCTTCGCGGTTCTACCAGGTCAAGACGGGGCACTGTCTATCCGGACAGTACCTCAACTGGACGAAGAACCGATCCACCCCGCAGTGTTGGTGGTGCCGGTACCCGACCCAGACCCGAGAGCACCTCTTCAAGGTGTGTACCAGGTGGAAGGCCCAACAGAAGATCCTGTGGGCGGAGGTGCGGATCAGGAGACCGGGAGGTGGAAGGACAGGTGGAAGGTCTGGGGTCCCATGGCGGATGAGAGGTGCGGGCGGGCGGTACTGGACTTCCTATCCACCACGGATATGGAAAGGGGGGTGCCGGCCGAGGAGGAAGACGCGGTGAGCGAGGTGTCGGAGGCGGAGGTGCGGGAGTGGTTGGAGGAACAGGGAGCGGGGGCCGAGGTGTCGGGCGCCGGGGAGGAACCACCACTATTCCTGCCCATGCCTGACTTCATGGCGTCCGCAGAAGAGGTCTAGGCGCCTTCCTTCATTTCTTTCTTTTGTGTTCCCTTATCCTTCCTCTCGCTTTCCTTTCGTTTGTAATTTTTCTTGGTGCGAGACACATCTTCTTGGGATAGGCCTGGGCGGAGGGCAAAGGGGCGCTTGCAATGGGCTGCCACCGCGTAGCGTCATAGCGGATAGGAAACGGACTGTACATAATCTCACAATGATCTAGATAGTCGCATGCGAGTAATGATTAAACAAACAAAAACAAAAAAAACAGACGATGGATGCGACAGCGCAGAGTGCGGATGTGTTCGACTGTTGTCCAGACGCTTGGTTGGAAGGCGGTGACCAGAGCACAGAGGCCGCTGTGCCCTCCAAGACTCGACAGCGAACCCGATGCCGGATGAACCGGGCACACTGAGCCAGCTGGTTACGGGAACCCAATGAAACCGTCAGTTCGGCCGCCTACTCGTGGACACTTGGTTCGGCCCAGTCCTGGCCGTGGGCGGAACCCGATTTTACCGTGGTGGGACGGTCTGGATTCCAGCGCCCCTTGGGGTTCGCCTCTTGGGGATAACTAGGGTATCTCTAGAGCGCGCTTCGGAGCCTCCACAGTTAGTTAGGGATCGCTCGGTAAACCCGACGGTGTTGCAACATTGTGTCTCGCTGCCTAGACTAGCACCAACCCGGAGTAGCTGGTTCGGTTCATGACCGTCACAATTAGGTCGATGCAGCTGTCTCGCCGCCCTCCGCCCAATTCGGACTGTTGGCGGGCCTACCATGATCCGACGAGCGGGATACAGTAGCAAGAGTGGCGTCTCCAGTTGGTGGGGTTTTAGAGCATTGTTCTTTTGCTTAATCGCATGTGATTCGGAGGCGCAACGACCAGCCAGTATTGAAATTCCAGTGTCACCGAGGGCAATGCGGCTCGGCGCAGAGTTGGGTTAGGGTTGGGCGACACCCCACCTATGCCGGCCCAGCCCGCACACCCGACTCGTACCCGCACCACAACGATGGAATCCGACCACCCAGCTTCGGCGTCCTCCCCCGATTACCCTGCGACGGAGCTCTACATCGGTGGGCTGCGAGCGGCGATCCACGGCCTGGCGGGGCTGCCGGCGACTTCGGCGGTGACGGCGGTGCACCTGCTGCACCCGCGGCTGCAGACGGCGGAGTGGATGTCGGCGATCGCGCACGAGATCCTGGCGGCGGCGGCGTCGCCGACGATCTGCGTTAGCATCGAGCAGCGCAACCACGGTACGCGGCTGGTGGACGGCGCGCGCAACGGCACGTGGCGGGACGGCAACAGCTCGCACGCGGTCGACCTGCTGGCGAGCTACGTCGGCGCGGTGCGCGACCTGCAGGGCGTCATCGACTTCCTGCCGGCATACCTCGGGCGCGCAGTCGAGCGTCACGTCGTCGCGGGCGTCTCGCTCGGCGGCCACGCCGCCTGGATCGCGGTCACGCAGGACCCCCGCATCAAGGCGGCCGCCGTTGTCATCGGCTGCGCCGACTACTGCCGGCTCATGCGCCATCGCGCCGAGAAGAGCCGCATCGGCGGCTTCGAGATCGGCGCGTGTGCCGCTTTCCCGCCGGAACTGCTCGACGCTGCGCGCCGCGTCGATCCCGCTGCCATCGGCGTGAAAGAGGTCGCCAGGAGACTCCAGGGGAAGAAGATCCTGTGTCTGAGCGGCGCCGCCGACAAGCTCGTGCCGTACGAGTGCAATCGCGCGTTCCTCATGGAGCTGAAGTACGAGCAGGGCATCGAGCTTGTGGATAAGGTGTACGACGGCGTCGGGCACGAGTGCACGCCGGAGATGGTCCGGGAGCTGGCGAAGTGGGTCAGGGACGTGGTCGAGAACGGGAGAGGGAGGACGGCATGTGGCCAACTGTAGGGTGCCAGGTGTGTTGTGTCGTGGCATCAGGGGCATCGTTGGCGGTGGGGGTGGGCCGAGGTCAGGGCGTTTTCGTAGCGCCCGCCCTTAGACAACGTTGCGGGTTCGCATAGAATCAAATTGCTGTTACGTCGCCGTCCACTGCTCCGCCATGCCATTCCTCTGCAACACACCGTCAGCCATGCGTGGTCTTGTCGGCCCGGTCCTCTAATTCGACCGCAACGTGAAACCCTCAGTTTAGTGTTCCGCACCTGGAGTGGCGTGCACAGATCAAAGGATTGAGTTTGCCGGCGACCCTTCTCGGTCGCGCAGTATATAAATGACACTCCCCAGCCTATCGCATTGGCAGCGGTCCGCAATTCGCCGACGGGGGGCAATACGAAACAGCCGCGCTTCCTCGCCCACACGGCGACGGACCGTCAGCTCGTCAGCGACGCAAAGGCGGTCGGTCCTTCCCTCCGCCTTCCGGCCGCAGACCACAGGTCGGCGGTCTGGCTCGGGAGTGGCGTGCGCATCTCGGGCCGGCGTCCGAGCAGCTGGGATGCCTCTGTTGTCCGGGCGGTGTGTGTCTGCAGAAACGTGTCGGCCGGCTGGATGGCAAAACCGGCGGGAAACACAGGCGGTAGCCTGTTCTGCGGAGGCGAGGACGCAGAGGTGCGAGCGGTGTCACCGCTATTATCACCAGCTACCGTAGTCACCACCACACAGGATACGCGACCCGGTGTTCGTCATGTCCACCATCACCCACGCTCATTCGTTGAGTGCGGATTACGACGTGGCGGACGATACAGGCCAGTGATACTTCAAAAGAAAAAGAAGTAACGTGAGGTGAGGGCTTATCCTACCCGGGGGCGAGGGGATCAAAAGGCTATTATTAATCGACATGAAGGTTATTGTTATACGTGCAGGTAATGCAGGCCAGCCCGCTCGTCACGTGAGCACAAGTTCACGACTGCGGCCCCACTTATCGTGCACACCGTGGTATGCGCGGTCTTCCCAGCTTTCTATTTGGTGGGCGCGCTTACCTACTTTTGTATTTTCCGGATAGGCCAAACGAATTTTCTCGGTGGGTTAGAACAGATATAATGAATTCTCTCTCCTCTCACTCGCAAGTTCAATATACATTCCCTCAGCAATTATCAGCGGTCAGACTATATATTGAAAGGCAATCAATAAGAACATACACCCATCTCACAAACTAAGAACCTAGAAGGCCCCCAACATGACAAATAGGGGGGGAATGGCGATAATTTCTCTTTCGTATCCGCCAATGCCAACCCCAACAGGCCAAGTTCCACGAACACAGATCATTCACTCCTAACCCCAGGTGGTGGTATGTATGTAGTAAGGAAGAACAAGAAAAGCAACGATCAACAAGAAAAAAATGAGATAAGAAGAATTAACGGAGATAGATGTAAACACTGACACTAAAGTACCCTTCTTACATGGCTGATACCGTGTTTTCCACCCAGTTTCCAACCTATGATATGATCTGGCTGTGCTCAAAAGACGAAACCGCAAGGATCGCTGGTGAACTCAATGAGGCAGTGGTTCCAATCCGTATCTTGGGCCTTGGCACGGGTGAGATCGCCCATGGCGAAACGAGCAGCACGGATCGAGGTGAACCTGAGATAGGTGGTAGCAGTCGAGTGTTCAAATTCGATGTTTTCGACCGTGTTTTTCTTGTACATGGTCAATCCGGTGGGAGATAGAAACCGCAGGGTATCTGTTCGCTGGGAGTCCCTTCAGGACCAGATAGCGGGTCTCGTCGGCGCAGAACGGTTCGAGATGCTGGCTCGCAAATACGTTATGGACTTCTTGAGGAAACTCGAGACCCGAAGCTTGGACCCCATTAAGCGGATCGGTTGGCGCTTGTGCCAGGCAACGAAGCGATCGGCAGAAGCGGAATCTTTAAAGTACACCGCTGCCTTTTTGTCTCCGTCTGGCGCGGGGGCTTTGAAGAGGACAACGCTATGAACCGCTCCTCCGCGGATCTTGGGATAGATCCTTGGGGGGACACGTTTGGAGGGACCCCTTGAACAAAGGCGCCCACTAGTAGTGGTTATTAGCCACCGACAAGCTTGAAAACAAAGAGATTGGATAGAAATACCTTTAGCACGCGAGACGATCCCCTCCGGCCGCCTCGATCGCATGGTACCTGGATATTGCCCGTCATATTGCTGAGACGCCGAGACCTCGAACTAGGGACATCGCCACCACCAGCTTTGTTGCTGTCCTGGCTGCGGCCATCTTGGCTGGATTTCAGCAGGGTCTGATCACCTGGACGACCGCCCTGGTTGTTCTGGTTACCACGGCGACCGCCTTGTTTGGCTTTTTGCCGATTCTGACCACTCGGAGGACCACCCAAGTTGCGCTGGTTATCGCGGCGACCGCCTTGGTTGGCGTTTTGCTGATTCTGCCAGCCACGACCACCCTGGTTATTCTGGCTCTTGCGACGACCACCTTGGGAGTTATTCTGCTGGCCTTGATTACCCTGGCGACCGTTGCGGTTTTTTTTGTGCTGGTTGTGATCGCCCCGATGGCCGCCTTTGTTGGCATTCTGCTTGTAGTCGTCATCCCGGCGGCCTAGCCTGCTCTGTCGTGGCTTGGGCTCTGGCCAACAAGGAAAGAAACCGCTCGGGAGTTCGTTACCTGGTCCGGGGGCCAATTGTAGCCCCAATGTATCGCGGCTAGGACCAGGAAGGAACCTGTCAAAGAGGGCGACGAGAGTGCCATCATCGGTGGAGGCGGTCGCGACTTCATCGCTGTTTGTTATGTCTCGGGTGGTAGCATGAATAACGGCAACCGCAGCTGCAGCCCGAGCGGCAGATGCAGGAGTCGTGACGGCCCTGGTGACAGATACTGGACGTGCCAAGTCGTGACCGGCTTCGGAGTAGCTAAAGTGCGAGGGCCCGGGAAATACGAGGGTTTCGGATCTCCGAAGATATATGTACCATCACTCGAGTCGAACGTCTTGCTTGCTTCCCCGTCAGGTGACTCAGCACAAGGGCTGACGAAATTGGCTGGCTGCGGCTCCTCCAGTGCGCGGCTGAGGCGGGCCGATGAATTCTTGATATCGTAGATCAGGTGGTGCTCCACCTGGGACACATCCTCCCCCCCTTCCTCGCCCCCCCTGTCTACGGCTTCCTCCGGCGCGTACTGCTCTATCTGCCGCTTGCTTCTGCCCCTCTTCCTCCCCCCCTCCCGCGTCCTCTTTCTCTTCCTCCCGCTCGAGATCGAGTGCACCACACTGAGTAGATGAATTACCGATTCCATAAGTACGAGGAACCGATGAGGAAGCTTCTTACAGACTCTCGGAGCCAGGAGGATGAAGGGGCTTCGTATCGTCGTTTCCGAAACGAAGAATGTAAACCGTTTTCTTTCCCATGCGTAGCCCGGAGAGTTTCAGCTCGAAGACGTATCCCTTGCGTTTGACGAGCTTGGTGATAGCCGAAGAAATTCTTCGCTGGTTTCGAGGTCGTAGCATCTGGTAACCGGCGGAAGACGTGCTGTCGGTTTAGGAGTGGGCGCCATGGTCAAGCTAATATGTTGCACAACGGTCAGTAACGCTGGCTGTGGTTCCGAAGGAGAGCGCGAGGAGATGGGTTGTCACGTCTGATGAGAAGAGATTTCAAGCTGCGGGGAGGAGGAGGGAGTAGGGGCCGCGAGGGTTACGCTCGCGAAGGATAAGGTCTGTGCTGCTAGTCGCAATGGAGAGTGGGGAGTGGGTATGGACGGAGTGAGAGCGGATGAAGTGTAAACGGAGTTGTAAGTGGATGGGGGAGGGATGAGAAAAATTCGGTGCAAGAGCGGGAGTAAGAAAGCAAGAGAGAGGGTCGAAGTTGTGGGGTGTTTTGGGAGTTTGGGCCACGAGCTTGGCCGAAACAAGATAAGGGTGTTACAGAACCTGGAGTGATGGGACCCAACCAGTTGCTTGCACATGTTGCTCCGAGGAGCCTCGGCGGCGAACCTCCTGCTCCTGTGTGCAATGGGCGTTAGTTTGGTATGCCCATAAAGAGAGAGACATAGACTTACTACACAGCAAGGGCTAGGCCTATCAGCTGCCGCACGCGCACAGTCGCGAGTTACGCCTGTTGATAGTCCCCGCGGAAATAATCCTTTGTTCGTCAGCAGCAAACTTGTGTTGAATTAGGCACAAAGTAACAAGTAAAACGAAAGGCTTACCTACCTCCGATGGGATCGGGGAAGGATAAAAAATCCTATTGCCCCACTCAGGCCCAATCTCAGAAATGCGCGAGAGACACAAATGGTGCTATACAGCGTTGAGCCGAGGGCCCAGGCGATCGTACGCTGGGCCGCAGATTGCGCCCCCTCCCTCTCCGCGCTGGCAGTGGCTCTGACTTTCGATGCAGTGGCTGTAGTCCGGTATTCCCCTGCATTCTTCTTTGAGCCCCCGGGCGCTTGCGCCGGCGATATACCTCGCTCTTGACCTTATCCGATCGAAGCGGCATAGGCAAGCCAAGCTCTTTCGATCCGACAGGGAGAGCAAACAGGTGTCGCCGACGCGAGCACCTATTCCATCCTTGAGTCCAGCTCTCTGGAGCAAGCCGCTGTGGAAGTCACTCTCGAGGATGACAGAACCAAGGATACGGGGACAGTATAGATGCTGTTCACCGCTAACCACCTTCTGTGGTTGTGCCCCTCGAGGGCTAGCATCGCCGACCGCAGTGCAGATTTGTTTCTCTCGACGAAACGGAGTCGCTGAGATCTGTTTGGGGTACGGTCAGTATTAGCACCAGTTTTCAAATAATTCGAGTTCGGCCGAAGTGAAGCAGTTAATTGTAGGAGGTCTCACATGAAGGGATCTCTGCTCGATGCGGTAGCTAATCAACTTTTCCTGGACTGCGTTCTATCTATAGTAAAAGCGTTGGAAGAACGTAGAGGTGGGGATATAGGGGGTTCTGAAACCCCAAGGTGGGAGTGTTGGAATTGGCCGGAAGAAGGGTGGGTAGGAAGGGAAGGGAGGGAAGGGTTTGTGGTAATTTATAAGCGCGAGGGATGGGGCGACCTACGAGTCATCAATTGTGCTCAACATCGGGGCCGTAGACGACAAACAGCCAGTAAGCGCTCGACCCAGAGTAGTTGTAGCCCAAGAAAATTTGTTGGTGTTGTTGTTGGCGTTCGCCGTAGTCTCAGCAGGCTGATAGCAGTAAAATAAATTGATATCCCCCCAAGAAAATTTGTTCGCCGGCAGGCTAATTTGCCCGTCAGACTGGCCAATAGAAAAGTTGAGAAGACGGCACGTCGGAACCGAGTAGGAACAGATCAGCAAAATGTTTTTCTGAGTGCAGTCTTGTCATGCACTGTTTATATGTCTGTCCTGGCTGGGAAGTAGCTGCAAACGATGCGAGAGTACTTGAGAATACGAAAGCCCATGTCTTTTTTTATTTGGGGTGGGGGCTTTGGTGACACTAGATTTGGCTTGAAGTCAAGTTTTTTCTTTCGACAACATACATACCATATTGTCTGCGGCCATCTCTGCGAGCAACCTCTTACGAGACTGCATCTAGGTACAAAAAAAGGTCCCTTCAATCCGCGCCACGCTTACCCACTGAATATTTTCGAGCATATCTTTGGCATTGTCAAGGGGCTTTTTCGGGTGCTGAGTACACATCTGGAATTCAATCTCCTCGGCTGGAACCTATGTACTACTGGCAGTGTACGTATTGTAAATACAGCTTATACGACACCGGACGAGTGGGGAGGAAGTTGATTTAATACGTGAGCGGGAGCCATCTTCTGGGTGGTATAGAAGAATGAACTACGGAGTACAGTACTGAGAGACAAATGTTGGTGGTTACTGAGATGTGGGAAAGTTTCTTGTAGGTAGTAGAAGACTGAATTCTGTCACCGGTTCGTAGCTCTACCGGATACCAGCCGGTTGGCTTGGTTTTCGGTTTGCTGCATTTTCCTCATGGCATGTGCGCAATCTCGCCTATGCGTATGCTGAATTGGTGCTGTTGGTGCTCTGTCAAGTGTCAGAACTTTCCGGGATCCCACAGTAACCCCGATAACAAGCCACATCGCTCATGACCTGCCACCATCTATGCAGACCAACTCCATACTGCAATTGAGTAACTACCCGCGGAGCTAATCGGATATAGCTCCTGGAGTTAGAGGCAGGGGTCTCAATAGTCCGGACGGCCCGCGGGCTGCCCGCGGGCTTTGGGACTGTCCAGTCCGGGCCGGGCTTTCTGACGACCCAGTTTGGCTGGGTGGGCCTTGTGGCCGGACTGCTTTGACCCATGCCGGCCGACGGGCGCCCGCGGGCCAACGCTAGTACTAGTGGTTAAGGGGGGGGGTGCCGTCGGGCGTTGCAGCGGGGAACCGCAAGTCAACCGCCCGCAGAGCGCTGAGGTGGACAACGGAATGAGATCGGTGTTGGAATATAGGGATCCTAGGGATGAAGATGGTTGATTCGATTAAGGATACATGGTCGTAGGCAGTTTGTTCTGTCTATCAACAGATGGCCTCAGCCTGAGCGGAGGACAAAAGGGAGCTTGTGAATTATCTTTTCGGTGCTCTTCCGGTCGTATAAGATTTTCTGTCTGTCGTTTTGGTGGCCGAAAGCTCCCGGTAACAGGATAGGTGCAGCCCCCAAAACCTGGAAACCCTCCCGCAACCCAAGAAATGCCGACCGGATTTCACTTACAGCTCCACCATCTCTTCTCCGATTAGCAGAATCCTTAATAACCTTATTCGAATTACCTTTCCGTGCTCGTCTGTGCGTGTACAATTATCTATCTGTTACAGTGGTGGCCGACAGCTCCCAGTAATCGCCTGGTTGTAGTCCAACACCTGAAAACCCACTTACCCAAGATATAGTAAGACGCTAAGCGATCATGAGATCTCCCTCGTTTGCCCCGCCCGCCGGCCGACCCAGCCTAGACTAGGCCGACTCCCAAAAATCCCGCGGGTTATCGTGGACTACTTCTCGCAGACCATTCCAGGCCGTGGACAGTGCTCGCCCGGCAGGACTGTTGGGACCCCAGGTTAGAAGGGATTTGGGCTGGAGGTGCTGTACCGTTCTAAATAAGGAGACGAAACCTAAGCCCTGTTCGGCTCGCACCGCAGTCCACAAAACCGAGAAACCGTCGGTTTGCGAGGTTGCAAAACTGTTGGCGAAATATGGGCGTGCCGAACAGGGCCTTATAATGCTACTGGCCATGTTCTAAGAGGCACCTGTTTTTGGCGACAAATGCCGTCATGGCGCCGCCTAGCGCTGTCAGCGCCACTATGTAGCGCGATGTCAAAATCGGGAGCGTGGAGAGGGGGTCGCGAGCACTTCGGGGTCATTCACATTCGGCGCACTCAATTTTTCCAATGATATAGCTGTCCGCCCTGCCAACGAAAGTCATACTCAACCCCGCCATCCTCATAAGATTCCTCGGCATCAGTAATTTGTGAGGGTTCTACTGCGTTCCTATGTACAATGTATGGGTTTTCCAGTCAACTTACCTAGCACTTCTTCTAACACCGGTAGCAGCTGACATACTTCTAGACTGTCTTCTACACCTCTGCCCGCTGGTATGCGATTTGCCACTGGCGTGGGACTGTGGGGACAGCAGGGTCTCCAAATACATCGGTAGTGAGTCCACTCCTCGGTCTACTGCAAGCTGATTGTAGAGAGGAGTATCGAGAGTTGTGGTCGTTTGCAGGTGGCACTGAACACTCGATAACAGGGGGCTTTTTGTACTGCCATGGCACCTGGTAGATCGATAGCAGTGAAACTCCAACTTTCCTTTGTTGCCCCGTATCCAAATCTACATCATCTAGTGGTTGGTCGTACCGAACGAGATAGGACTTGTGGGGAATTTCATCTCGGTAACGTGATGTAAGGATATGTCAAGAGGGCTAACCATAAGCGTACTAGCTCGGATATTACACTGTTTAAATTTGCGCCCCTTAAGTGAGCTAATACGGTACTTGTTCTCGGCTCTAACTACCTACTCATACATAATTCATCTCATACAAACCACGATTCCGCAAGTGCTTCGAAAAGCCGCCAAGCTCACAACCGACTCTTGTAATCGGTTTGCATTCCGAACGTTGACATAGCTCGGTCGACAGGCTCTTTCATCGGTTCTTTCAGCAGGTCTGCTGGGTGCCGTGCCGTCAAGTTTTGCTACGCCAGTCGGGTACCATGTGTGGAACGTGGACTTACGCCGGTCCGGGTTCTATCTATATCAAGGCCAGCTCGGATACGTTAGCTGCCGATTAAACGGCAACTAGTGCGAACCTTGGGCAGTCACTTTCACACGCCACCGCCCCCACGGATCGCCTGGTCTGGGCCGTGCCCTTCCGGTGTGCTGTCGGCCAGACCGGCAGTTACATATTGGCCCGAGCCGTGGCCATCCGGGTTTCGAACGCGGCAGAGAAATCTAACCAGCGTGGGAGTCCCGCCGGCCGGCCGGGTTTGTTGCTCGATCGCCCGTGGACAGCTCGCCAACGAGAAGGTGCCTTCTGGAAGAAGCAGGCACAGATAATGTGCATACTTTCTCCGGCCCCGCATCTCCTTATCCCCACATGAGCCAGCTCCTCGGACTGCTTGCCGCCCGCGCGGACTTGTATGCGTGCCTACCGACCAGCACTTTTTGTCCATTTTGATACGCATACAGTGGGAAAACCACGTTTTTTTAAAGATAAATAAATAAACCCTCCCCTTGGCTACAGTAAGTACATATGTATGCTCTGCACTTGGATATAGATACGCGTGGGGTTTGTGGCGAACTTGGCATCGCTGGCCCCTGCGGCAGATTGACGACGGTCGTCTGACGCCAGTGTATAGTACACTACATGCACTCACTCTATGAGACACTTTCATTTATGTAGGTAAACAACC